>VTLG01015120.1_pt1 | contig 16249 bp, 17 predicted proteins | sample 4694571 | NCBI WGS metagenome assembly VTLG01 (sample SAMN12604809, study PRJNA352737) | marine metagenome | biome: ENVO:00000447; feature: ENVO:00000209|ENVO:00000569|ENVO:01000036; material: ENVO:00002151; isolation source: viral sequences binned using virsorter ...
AACGTAATTCCTATTCCTGATTTCCTATTAAGGAAAAAAGAAGAACCTAAAATTCACCTTAAAACCGAAGTTATAAAACTTGTAACTCCGAAAGCCCCAAGAAGACTAACCAATAAACTCAAGTACGATGTAGCTTTTGAAGTCATTGGTGCAATTAAAAATGGGCATAACACATTCGGTAAACTTAGAAAAAAGCTAAGTTTATCTCCTAAGTTTTTTACTGATAGAGAACTTAAGGCTGGCATTCGCTATGGCAAAGTTAATGCAATTGCGATGCCTTACACCATTAACCGAGGAACTAAAATTCCTACCCTAACAACCAAGCTAATGATGATTTCATCTAAAGGCAAACATTATGAAGTGGAGAGACGATAATGGGATTACATATAAATATATATAAAGATGATGGTATTGATTGCACACTTAATGGAGTGTCATCAAGAAAAATAAAAGGCTTATGTATAACTAATATAGAGAATACACCTTTTGAACCTTGTGATGATTACCCACCAGTTAAGTTAGTTAGTAATCCATTTAATTCTGTGGTTCTTGTTCCAGAAGAATGTGAAGGGGAATGGACTATGTTTGGTGGTAATTATGGAGCTACATCGGACAGTAGGTTTTCAGATAAAGTTGAAGAACTAACTGGTCACAGATTTTATGGGGCAATCCCAATTCACGATAGAGTAGAAGGGTGGGTGTAGTATGGAAACAATCAAGCAATTCACTCTTAAGGAGCAAAGGCATATTTGGGAAGGTGCTGGAGAAAAGCACACTCAAGATAGCTTAGTTAAATTAGAGAGGTTCTTTAGCTTTCAAAGGTATGGCGAAAGAACTCTCGATAGTTTTAAACCAAGAGACATTCATCTCTTTTTTACTTGGCTAGAGGATGATAAAAAGTTAGCTAAGTCTACCATCAATAGATATGCTGCCTCTATCTCTAGTGTCTTTAAACACGCAGTAAACGAAGAACTAATTGACCATGCTCCAAACTTTAAATGGAAGAAGGTTAAATCCGAGAGACCAAGGTTTTTATCCCAAGAAGAAATCGATAAAATGCATTGGCTCTTTAAAAACTCTGGTAAGAGTTGGATGAGTGAATTGTTAACTGTTGGTTTACAAACTGGCATGAGACTTGGTGAGATTTTACAAGTTGGTGATACTGCCAATATTTCATCATGTGGCAAGTTCGTTGAGAACCTAATATGTAAAAATGGGGATAGTAGACTTGTACCCCTCAATCAATCGGCTAAATCTGCCCTACAACGGCTCGGAAAAGTCAAGGAGGTATTCAACCACCACGAGTTCTATGACCTATGGAGAGAGGGCAGAGACAGGTTCGCCAATGGTGATAAGAATTTTGTGTTTCACCTATGTAGGCATACTTGTGCAACACGATTAGCCAATGAATTTAAGATTAATACCCTTGTTATAGGGAAGATACTTGGACATAGATCACAAGCGACAACTGCAAAATATGTCCATGAAGATAAAAAAGTTTTACTCGATATCGTGGAAAAACTTGCAATGTAAAAACTTAAAAGAGTACTGTAGTGGTACTCTTTTTTTACTTATATTTTTTAAATGGAGATAAAAATAATGTTTAACGAAAGATTTCATAAAAGACGAGTTCACTTAATTAGAAATTCATGTGGATTTAATACTTTTAGTCCTGACCATGTTTGGACTTTTACAACAAGGTATGGATTGGGGATGTTTAGTAGACTAATAAACAAGGTTTTGTTACAACCCCCAACTTTTGAGGCTATAAGCCAAATTCACCGAGTGTCCACCTTAAGCCAAACAAGGCAAATAAGGAGTAATGGATAATGTCTCATCGTCAACCAAACATCCTAGATGAAATAACTAGGGAAAAGAACATGGTCTCAGCTGGGCGAGATCGATTTCTTAAAAGACAAGAAAAATTAACCTCAACAACAACTCAACGAAACCCACATACTTTAGTGACCAATGCATTACATCGAGTAAGTGAAGAGTTAACTAAGGTCTTACTAAATGAAAAAGACAAAGTAGTAAGAGGTGGAAGTGGAACTTTAGTTGGTAGCCAATCAGCATGGTTTAAAGATTTAAAAGATTTAGATGTTGATTTACTAAGTTATATTGGACTTACGACTACTATGGATGGAGTTGGGTTAAAACATGATGTTACCAATGTTCTTGTCAAAATTGGCAAACGAGTTGAGATGGAGATTTGGTCAAAAGGCTTACGAGAATATAATAATGTATTAGCTAAAAGACTAGAAACTAAAGTTTCAAAAGATCATTCATCAATTCGATACCGAGAAAAAGCAGTAAAAAATATAGCCTCAAAAGAAGGTTATAAAGTTATTGCTTGGTTACAAGAACGTAGAGTTAAAGTAGCTGCCCCTATATTTAATGCAATTCTTAAAGTTTCCGACATTTTTGAAATTTGGGAACAATCAAGAAAAAATAGAATTGTAAAAAGAATTGGGCTTACTGAAGAGGCAAGTGATAAACTTGCTGAACTCGACTTTATGGCATCTTGGAAAGAACCAATGTTTCAACCTATGGTGGTAGAACCAACTAATTGGTCTTCATATAATACTGGGTGTTATTTAGATCCTGCATTATCTAATGAAGTTACCTTGGTTAGATCACCTGACATTCAGCATAAAAAGGCTATAGATAAAGGATTTCAAGATCGTAGTATCTTACCAGCAATCTATGCCTTGAATGCCATCCAAAGAACTCCCTTTACGATTAATTCTAAAATTGTTGAGGCTGTGGAATGGTGTTGGAAAAATGACCTTGGTTTAGGAAAGTTTCCCAAAAGGAAACATATCATAAAACCTAAACGACCTGACAATTGGGATACATTGCCAAAGTCCGAGAAAAAAGGCTGGACTATAGAGGCTCGTAAAGTAGTTATTAAAAATAGAGAAGTTGATGGTCTTAGGGCTGTCATGTCTCAAGATTTAGGAACTGCTCATGAGCTAATGGAATACGATAAATTTTATTTACCTCATAACTTTGACTTTAGAGGGCGAGTTTATCCAATTCCACATTTTAGCCATCATCGAGATGATCACATTAAGGCTATGTTTTTACTGGCAAATAAAAAGAAGCTAGGAAAAAGAGGGGCTACTTGGTTAGCTATTCACTTAGCTAATGTTGGTGACTTTGATAAATGCTCAAAGAAAAGTTTTGATGAACGACTTAAGTGGGTTATCGACAACGAAGAAATGATTAAACAAGTTGGAACTAACTACGAAGATACTTTTGAAATTTGGTCTCAAGCTGATAAACCTTTTCAGTTTCTAGCTGCTTGTATTGAATGGATTGGATATCTCCGAGAAGGCGAAGACTATGTTAGTGGTCTACCTACTGCCCAAGATGGCTCAAATAGTGGAGTGCAACATTATAGTGCAGCTGCTAGAAGTGAGGCTGATGGCTCACTCGTTAACTTAACCCCCTCAGATGCACCTCAGGATATTTATCAAGCCGTAGCCGATAAAGTTATCCAAGGTGTACAGAAGGACAAAGATAACGAGTGTCCGTTAGCCGAGCAATGGATGAGCTTTGGTATCACTCGCAAAATTGTGAAACGGAATACGATGACGTATGGTTACTCTTCCGAAAAGTTTGGCTTTAAAAACCAAATTATGGAAGACACTATGAGAGGCTTGAGTGATCAAGTTTTGATGCGAGAGATCAAGGTTCATCCATTTGGTGAGGATGAGGGTTTTAAAGCTGCTAATTACTTAGCCGATAAAAATTGGAAAGCCATCAATGAGGTCATCCAAGGAGCATCGGTTGGGATGGCATTTTTTAAACAATTAGCTGGTATCTCAGCTCACCAGTCCAAGCCTATGGTTTGGAAAACACCAGTTGGTTTTCCTGTCCTTCACAAGTATTGTGATTGGCAAACCAAAAAACTAAAGATTTACTTGCATGATCGTGTGGCAAATGTTCTCACGAGAACGCAAGTAACACTAAGAACTAGACCCTCACATTTGATTAAGAAATCTAAGAGTAAAAGTGCTATTGCTCCGAATGTTATTCATTCTATGGATGCCAGTCATTTATTATTGACTGTTCTTAAAGGACTTGAAAATAATGTGAAAGACTTTTTCTTAGTCCACGATAGCTTTGCAACATCACCAACCGATACTCCAATTATGTATCGAGTGGTGCGAGAGGCTTTTGTGGAAATGTACGAGAATTTCGATTTATATCAATCTATCTTAGATGTAACAAAAGAAAATCTCGACAACTCGGAAGAGATCGAATTTCCTTCTCTTCCAACTCGTGGAAACCTAGACTTAAAGGGTGTATTGAAAAGCGACTACTGCTTTGCCTAATTAGGTTAAACTTTAAGTGAGATGGTTGTGTAAGGTAATTGAGTAATGATTGTCAATTAAGGATAAGCTACTACTCTTCCATCTCACTTTTTCAATATTTTTAAAATAATTATCGGAGAAAACAATGCATCCAAGAGAACGTCTTTTGGCTAAAGCTCAACTCTTGCGTTTAAAACGTAAAGAGCCTCTTCCTTTAGACTTTTTAGCAAAGGCTGAAGAGCTTGGCATCATGGTTGAAATTCTAGGTGAAAACACAAACTTACCACATTTAACTGAAGAAGGAGAATTTGAATATGTCGAAACAGAAGACCATATTCATAACAACGAAGGGGATCGCCCAATACCCATGGCTAAATAAGCCTGATACGCAATTCGATCCTGATGGTGTGTACAAGTGTAATCTTGTAATACCCAATGACCACACCAAAGAACTTAAAGACAAAGTTGATAAAATCGTCAAAGAAGAATTTGGAGCAAAAGCTAAGAATGCTCGATTACCTTTTAAAACTGATGAAGAGACTGGTCACGCAATTATTGTTACCAAGTCCAAGTATCAACCAAAGTTTTGCGATGCGAGTGGTCAAATTATGAGTGGAGAAATCCCTAAGATTTGGGGTGGCTCAACTTTAAAATTAGCTGGGTATATATCCCCTTATTCTACTGGGGGTAATATTGGAGTGTCTTTACATTTAACCAAGGTTCAAATCATTGAGCCAGTAAGTGGCGAAAGTAATGACGGAATAACCTTTGGCGAAGAAGATGGCTTTAGAGCCGATACTCCTGACATTGTGTTAGCAGCTGAAGACCAAAACGATGAGACCGAAGAAAATTCAAAGTATAATTTCTAGGGGTTATCGCTCTGGCTTAGAAGATAAGATTGCTAAACAAATTCAAGAAGCTGGGCATAAGGTAATCTATGAAAAAGAAAAGATTACCTATACCCAACCAGCACGACAAGCCAAGTATACACCTGACTTTAAGCTACCAAAAAGAGGTGGCTTTTTCTTTGTCGAGACTAAGGGAAGATGGTTGGTTGCTGACCGACATAAACATCTACTAATTAAAGATCAATTTCCAGACATTGATATTAGGTTTGTCTTCTCTAATCAAAATTCAAAACTTTATAAAGGCTCTAAAACTACCTACGCAATGTATTGTGATAAGCATGGTTTTAAATACGCAAATAAATTAATTCCACAAGATTGGTTTTTAGAAGGAATGGCAAAAAGTTTTGAGCTAAATTAAATTATTCGGAGAACAATATGAAAGAGGAACAGCATAATAATTCAAAATTTATAAGGCATGAACCTTGCCCAAATTGTGGCTCAAGAGATGCCAATGGAGTTTATGATGACGGACATTCGTATTGTTACTCGTGTGAAAGCTATACCAACAAAACGCAATCCGATAGCAAAAAAGTTAAACTCTCGGAAATTTCAAAACAAGATAGAACCTTCAAAAAAACGATACTGCCGAAAGGGCAAGTCAAGTCGCTTAGACACAGAAGTTTAACCGAGGAGACTTGCCGAAAGTTTGGATATCTAACGTCATCTAATGGCAATGAGTTGGCTGCCTATCGTGATAAGACTGGTGTTGTTGTAGCTTATAAAGTTAGAACCCAAGACAAGAAGTTTACCATTGCTGGGAATGCCGATAAGATGCAACTCTTTGGTCAACATCTTTGGAACAAAGGAAAAAAATTAGTTATTACCGAAGGTGAGATAGACGCAATGACTGTCTCGCAAATCCAAGGTCATAAATGGGCAACTGTTTCACTTCCGAATGGATGTGGGGCTGCTAAGAGGGCAATCCAAAACAATTGGGATTACGTTAATAACTTTGAAGAAGTAATCTTAATGTTTGACATGGATGAGCAAGGTCAAAAAGCCTCGCAAGAAGTTGCCGAGTTATTACCAGTAGGTAAAACAAAAATTGCAAGGCTTCCTTTAAAGGATGCAAACGAGTGTCTTCTCAAAGGGAAAGCCGATGAAGTTATTAATGCTATCTTTCAAGCTAAAGAATTTAGACCTGATGGAATAGTGGCAGCTAATGATCTTAGATCCTGTATTACAGTTGATGAAACTGCCTCATCAATTGATTACCCATACGACAGACTTAACGAGGTTACTAAAGGTCTTAGGATTGGGGAATTGGTCTGTATTACGGCTGGGTCTGGGATTGGTAAGTCAACGATGGTTCGTGAAATAGCATATCATTTACATTCTACAAAAAAACAAAAGATTGGAATGATAATGCTTGAAGAGAGCAATAAGCGAACTGTCCTTGGCTTACTTGGTATTCACCTCAACAAAAATATTTGTGTTAATCGATCTCTAAGTGATGACGATGAACTTTACAAAGCCTTTGACGAGGTGTTTGAGGAAGAACAACAAGTATATTTATACGATCACTTTGGTTCTACGGATGTAGATTTAATTTGTAGTCGCATTACATTTATGGCGAAAGCTCTAGATGTTAAGTTTATTATTTTAGATCACTTGTCCATATTAGTGTCAGGCTTGGCAACTAACGATGAACGAAAACTCATCGACATGGCAATGACTAAATTGAGAACTCTAGTGCAAGAACTAGAGATTGGACTTATCATTGTTTCACACTTGAGAAGACCTGAGGGAGACCGAGGTCACGAAGATGGAGCAAAGGTGAGACTTGGGCAATTGAGAGGCTCACACGCAGTTGCTCAATTATCCGATATTTGTATAACCTTACAAGTGGATCCTGAACATCCTGATAGTAACGAAAGAAAATTATTTATTCTTAAAAACCGATTTACTGGAGAGACTGGGTTTGCTGGTAATGTTATTTACGATAGCGATAAGGGAAGACTTCAAGACGAAACTATCCCCTTTTAATTTTAACACTACTAAAGAGAAGTTTTAAGAGCCTCGATGCTCTACCTAAAAAAAAGATGCCTTTTGTAAACAAGAGAGTATTACAAAATGCAAGACGATCTATTCAACACAAAATCTGTTGCTAACAATTGGGAAACCGAATGGCTTGATATGCCTGAGTGCATAAATGAAAACGAGCCTGACCCTGAGATTATTGCAACCTTCAAATTTAGAAACCAAAAAGACTTTGAAGATTTCAAAGCAAAAGCAAAAGAACATATTTACAATGGCGAAAAGCTATTCGATGGAAACCAAAGAAAAGATAAAAAACAAGCATGGTATCCATTGCGTGAAAAGCCATCAAAATACAATTGGGTTTCTGAAAACCCCCTACAACCACGATTTCCAATTTACATCGTTAGTAAAGGAAGATTTAAAAACAACCCAACAAGTAAGGCTTTGCTGGATATGGGTGTTCCTTTTTTCATTATTTGTGAGGAACATGAGTATGATGACTATTGTTATTTGGTTGGAAGAAAAAGAGTTTTAATTCTTCCTCAAAAATACAAAGATGAATACGATACCTTTTGGGATGATGATGATCCAAGGACTGGTCCTGGTCCTGCAAGAAACTTTGCTTGGGATAATGCCATAGAAAGTGGATACGATTGGCATTGGGTTATGGATGACAACATCTTAAGTTTTCAAAGATATCACGAAAACATGAAAAGAAGATGCTCGGATGGAACTTACTTTAGAGCTTGTGAAGACTTTGTCTTAAGGTATGACAATGTTGGTCAAGCTGGGTTAAACTACACAACTTTTGTAGAGCAATCTAAAAATAATCCATCGATCATAATCAACTCAAGAATATATAGCTGTCTTCTAATTAGGAATGATACTCCTTTTAGATGGCGAGGAAGATACAACGAGGATACTGACCTTTCGTTAAACATGATGAAGGCTGGTTGGTGTACAATCCAATTTAACTTTTTCCTTCAAGAGAAAGTCACAACTCAAAAGTTGAGAGGTGGAAACTCTAAAGAATTTTACGATAAAGAAGGAACAAAGAAAAAATCTCAAATGCTTGAGGATATGCACCCTGATGTTGCAAAAGTTGTTTGGAGATTTAATCGTTGGCATCACCATGTAGATTATTCAACTTTTAAAAAGAGGAATATTCTTAAGAGAAAGCCTGAGGTTCAACTTACAAAAATGCCCTCTAACTATCACATGAAAAAGGTGTTGAACTAATGTTCTTAGATGATCCAAAAGCCATAAACGAAGATCGTAAGGGAAGAGTTTTCTCCCAATACCATCTGTCCAGCCATGTTTGCTTGGGTAAGCCTCATACATTAGAAGAGGCACAAGAGATGTATCGAAAAGACATTAACCAAGAAAACTTGTTCAAAGCCTCTTTTGAAAGAAAGGTTACAAGACCAAACGTCTATGCTCAATTGGCATACTATCGGAGAAATCGAGAGAAGATTTTGAGTAAGTTACAAACTAAAAAAAAGGAGAACAAATAATGTGGATACCAGTAATAGTAATTGCTTGGAATTTAGGAACAGCTCCTCTTTGGGTTAATTTTCCTATGGTTAATTTCCCATTTACATCCCAAGAAAAATGCCAACTCTATGTGGCTAAAGTAAGAAATAGCATAACCAAAGACCCTCAGTATTTAGAGGGCTATAGTGTTTGTGTTGAAGTAGTAACGAAAAAAGGAGAGCCAGCATGATTGAGAGGATATTTATTCCGACTTTAAATAGAGTTGATAAACAAATAACTCTTGAGAGGTTGCCAAAGGTTTTACAAGAGAAGGTGACTTTAGTTGTTCAACATTGGGAAAGACCAAAATATAATTATGATGTTGACTATCTTGTATTACCAAAAAACTTAGATACTTCCGACTACCTTTGTTTAGCAAAAACAAGGGAAATTATTTATGAAGAAGGAAAGTATATGAAGTATGCAATCATTGACGATGATATTACATTTACAAGACGAAACCAAAAAAGATGGGGCAATCCATCCAACATGGAAAAAACTCAAAGAAAATGTAATGACCAAGATCACATCGATATGTTTAATACTTTTAGTAGATGGCTAGATGACCCATCAGTCACTTTTGGTGGGTGTTCACATTTAGAAAACATACCAGCTACTAAGGAGTATAAAGAAAATACTTCAATTGGTAGTGCAGTTTGGTTTAACGGAAACGATTTTAGAGATATCCTACATGATCTACCAACAACAATAGTTAAGTATAGCGAAGACACTTTATTTTTCTTGAGCCTTTTATCAAGGGGGTTTGGAAATAGAATATCTACTGAGTATGCTTTTGAAAACAAAAGTGTACATGGAAAAATAAACTCTGATGTTTGGGATGAAAGTACACATAAAGAAGTGTGGGCTGATCATAAAAAAATTGAAGAGATGTTCCCTAACTTTTACAAAGTTTTACTCGATGAAAATGGAGAAAGAGTAAAAGGTGGTTACCGAGACTTTGGTAAAGTACGAGTACAATGGAACAAGTGTTTTAAATCTTCTCAACAACAACAACAACCAACTTTATTGTAGTAATGAAATTAGTCTTTGATATTGAGACTAACGGCTTACTCGATCAACTAACAAAAATACATTGTATATGTGTTAAAGATATTGAGACCAATAAAACTTATTCTTATTACGGAGACAAGGGCATTAGAAATGTTCTAAAACTTATGTCTTCATGTGAAGAGATTATTGGTCACAATATTATTTCTTTTGATATTCCAGCCCTACAAAAAGTCTATCCTGACTTTAAACTCATCAAACCAAAAATTGTAGATACCTTAGTTTTATCAAGGTTAATTAATGCTGACTTAGCCAATTCAGACTTTGATAATTCTAGAAATATTCCGAAAAAATATTATGGTTCTCATTCTTTAAAGGCTTGGGGGTTACGTTTAGGCAACCACAAAGGTGACTACGATGGTGGTTGGGAAGAATTTTCAAAGGAGATGTTAGAGTATTGTGAGCAAGACGTTGAAGTCACATATGAACTTTGGAAGAGATTATCTCCAAAAACATATTCACAAGAGGCAATTAAATTAGAACACCAAGTTTCCGAGCTATGCGATAGAATTGGAAAAGTTGGATGGGAGTTCGACATTCTTAAGGCAAGTTTATTGTATTCAAAATTAGCCAAGGAGCGAACTACTTTAGAACAAGAGTTACAAACCTTGTTTGAGCCATGGGAAATCCATGAGGAGTTTATTCCAAAGGTAAATAATAAATCTAGAGGATACGTTAAGGGTGAGCCTTTTACAAAAGTAAAGGTCATCGACTTTAACCCTAACTCAAGAAAGCATATCCAATTTTGCCTACAAAAAAAGTATGATTGGAAACCCAAGAAATTTACACCAAGTGGAGACGCTCAAATTGATGAGAGTGTCTTGATAACTTTACCTTATCCTGAGGCTAAAAAGTTAGCTCGAATGTTTTTAATTAATAAACGCATAGGGCAATTAGCTGAGGGTAGATATGCTTGGCTAAAGTTGGTAACTCAAAAAGGTAAGCTACATCATTCTATTATTTCAAATGGAACTGTTACTGGAAGGTCAGCCCATCGTTCACCAAACCTTGGACAAGTGCCTGCCGTTAGAGCCGAGTATGGAAAAGAATGTAGGGAGTTGTTTACTGTTCCGAAAGGATATCAATTAGTTGGTGCTGACTTAAGTGGCATTGAGTTAAGATGCCTTGCCCACTTTCTTGACGATGGTGGAGCTTATGCCAATGAAATACTAAAAGGTGATATTCACCAAAAGAATGCTGACGATGTTGGGTTAACGAGAGACCAAGCCAAGACATTTATTTATGCCTTGGTTTATGGAGCTGGTGATCTAAGGATTGGTCAAATTTCAAATGGTGGTATTAAGGAAGGTAAACAATATAAAACCAAGTTTTACCAAGCTAATCCCTCTTTTAAGTATTTAAGAGAGCAAGTCGAAAAGGCAAGTGAAAGAGGATATCTCTTGGGGTTAGATAATAGAAAATTAAAAATTAGAAGTACGCACAAGGGTCTTAATACCCTCTTGCAAAGTTGTGCAGCTCTTATTTGTAAACGCTGGATTTTAAATATTGACCAAGCAATTCATGAGGCAAAGTTAGATGCCAATATTGTCGCATGGGTTCATGACGAAGTCCAAATAGCAGTAAAAAAAGGAGATGCAAACCATGTCGGTGATATCGCTAAAAGAATGGCAAAAAAAGCTGGGGAAGACTTTAAAATCGAAATTCCCATCGAAGCCGAATTTAAGGTTGGAGACAACTGGGCAACCACGCATTAACTACGATGAAGATCCTGATCTTACTCAAGAGGTCTTGGAGACATTAAGAAACCTATTTAGGCTTTTACAATATACTCATCGAAGTCCTTACCTAACTAAAAGTCGATTTGCTCGAGCTAATGCCGAGCTTATCGCCTTATGTGCATCCGAAGGATACATCACAACAAGAATAGATAATTTACGTTGGGGAAATCTTTGGTGCATTACGGACTTTGGTCTTGATTATCTAAACGAATTAGAGGTGTATGATTATGACGATTAAACTATTAATTGATGCCGACTTGTATCTTTATCGTAGTGTCGCAGCTGCCGAGGAAGAAACCGATTGGGGCGATGATATTTGGTCTCTATGGAGTGACTTAAAAGAGGCGAAGATTATCTTCAAAAGTACAATCAATAGTGTGTGTCAAAAACTTGACACTACGGATTTAGTCTTGTGTATGTCCGATAGAGAAAACTTTAGGAAAAAGATTGAGCCTACATACAAATCCAATAGGAAAAAAACTAGAAAGCCAATTGGTTATGTAGCTCTCCAAGAGTGGGCTAAAGATAATTACCCATACTTTACCAAGCCTACATTAGAGGCAGATGATTGTATGGGCATCATGGCAACCATGCCTATCAATAAGGACAAGTGTATTATTGTGTCCGATGATAAAGACATGAAGACCATCCCTGGCAAACTCTATCGCCCTTTATCCGAAGAAAGGCTTGATGTTACCAAGCAAGAGGCAGACCGATTTTTCCTTACACAAGTATTAATGGGAGACCCAGTAGATGGCTACGCTGGTCTCAAGGGAGTTGGAATTAAGACTGCCGAGAAAATCTTGGGTAATAAGCCTGATTGGTCTTTGGTTGAGAGAGCTTATATTAAGGCTGGGTTAACTCGTAGAGATGCCATTACACAAGCTCAATTAGCTCGAATACTCCGTTGGAGTGATTGGGATCAACAAAAAGAAAAACCGATTTTATGGAGACCAAAGCGATGAACAATAAGCCTGACTTTAGCTTTTGGTCTCGCCCTAACATGAAATTGAAAAAAGAAGAAGAAGAAGACCAAAGTAGTTACAGCGAATACATACGAAAAGGAGTGAAAGATATGTCTTACAAAAAAGCCATTAAAAAACATGAGAAAGAATTAAAACAAGAACAATTTGTTGCTAATATCCTTGAGGATAAAATTGTTGTTAAACCAGTTCATTACGAAAAATTTGCAATAGAGCCAATCACTTTCATCATGAAAAATGGCTTGGAGTTTTGGCGAGGAAACATCGTAAAGTATGCAGTTCGTTGTGGTCATAAAACTTATGATGGCATGAGTGAAGTTGAGAGCGAAATCATCGACTTGAAGAAAGTCATTCGTTACGCAGAAATGCGAATAAACCAATTAGAAGGGAAAGAACCAAATGCAATTTCGTAATCAATTTGCCGAAGACATATTTAATTTAAAGTATAGACATGAAGGGTGTGAAACTTGGGCTGACTTAAGTAGAACACTTGTCCAAGAAGTCGGTGGGGGCTTGATGAAACAAGACGAAATTGACCAACTCACCCAATACATGACGGACATGAAGTTTATCCCTGGTGGAAGGTATCTTTGGTATGCTGGAAGAGACTTAAAGTATTATAACAATTGTTTCTTGCTAAAAGCCGAGGAAGACACGAGAGAGGATTGGGCAAACTTAGCTCACAAGGCAGTCTCTTGTCTCATGTCAGGAGGTGGTATCGGAATTGATTATAGTGTCTATCGCCCAAAGGGTTCTTACTTAAAGAGGACTGGTGGGGTTGCTAGTGGCTCAATTCCTGCCATGAAGATGATCAACGAATGTGGAAGACAAGTCATGCAAGGTGGAAGCCGAAGGTCAGCCATGTATGCCTCATTGCATTGGGAACATGGTGACATAGATGAGTTTCTAAACATGAAGAATTGGTATGAGATGAAAGCTGGTGACACTACGATTGGTCACTTAAAAGAGCTTGACTTTAACTTTCCAGCTCCCATGGACATGACCAACATCTCGGTCAACTACGATACAAAGTGGTTTAAGAATTATTGGGATACAAACTCGATTGGTCATGTATTTAAGACGAATGTTAAACAAGCCTTAAGTACATCCGAACCAGGGTTTAGCTTTAACTATGGCAAGGATACCGAGACTTTAAGGAATGCTTGCACCGAGGTTACAAGCTCCGATGATAGTGACTTATGTAACTTGGGTTCACTCAACTTTTCAAAAATCGAAAACTATGGTGAATTATGCGATGTTATCCAACTTTCAACCAAGTTCTTATTATGTGGCACAATCCGAGGTGATGTTCCCTATGAAAAGATCAAGGATGTAAGAAGAAGAAACCGAAGACTTGGTCTTGGTATCATGGGTATTCATGAGTGGCTACTACAACGAGGATATAAATATGAAATCAATGACGAACTTAAACTTTGGCTCAAGGCTTACAAAGACATTTCAAATAAGACTTCTACATACTTTTCTCATGATCTCTGTGTCTCTAAACCTGTTGCTAATCGTGCTATTGCTCCGACAGGTAGTATAGGCATTCTCGCAGGTACAACTACTGGGATTGAGCCATTGTTTGCCGTAGCATATAAGAGAAGATACCTAACGAATGGCAAGGATTGGACTTACCAATATGTAGTCGATAGTTGTGCCAATGCAATGATACAAAAGTATGGCATCAACCCTGACAAGATAGAGAATGCATTAGACTTGGCTAAAGATCCTGAGAGAAGGATTAAGTTCCAAGCTGATGTACAAGACTACGTTGATATGTCGATCTCATCCACAATCAACTTACCAACTTGGGGAAGTGACCTCAACAACGAAGACAAGGTTGATGAGTATGCATACATGATCGCAAAGTATGCCCATCGACTAAGAGGTTTAACGATGTATGCCGATGGCTCAAGAGGTGGACAACCACTAAGTGCAGTACCATTCCACGAGGCATCCAACAAGGTTGGACAAGAGTTTAAAGAGGAAGCTCATGACATTTGTGACATTAGTGGCAAAGGTGGCTCTTGTGGGGTCTAAAGGAGTGTAAATAGCTGTATAAAGCCCTTGTGATAGGTGGAACATATGTACTTGGTATAACCATAGCCAAGCATATGTTTCTCCCTATTTCTCGGACAGAATACGGGTCTTTTATCTTCCATATATATATATATATATTATTCTTATGGTTACTAGTATACCCGAGTGGCGAGGTAAGAGATAAACTTGTGAGGTATCTTGGTGTTGTTACTACATTAATAAAGTAGATATAAGATTGCTCTCACAAGTCTACCCAAAGTCTAAACTATACCAATTTTACCGAATGTCCACCTTTAAGAGACACACATACTTAAGAGGAGACTAAAGATATGCCTGAGTTAGGCTGGGAATGGTGGCTCATAGCTATGATCACGATCAATACTTTATTCAACGTCTTGAGATATCTTAGGGTAAACTCAAGAAGAGACGCAAGAGAAGACTAAAGAGAAGACTTAAGTGGCTGGGGTGATTTAATCCCTATTTTTTAAAAGACTTAATAACCCCTTCCCAAAAATTTTCACAATAAATAATCTAATGACTAATGTCTTTGGATTTCTACATTATTAATTCGCAAAGGATAACATATCCGATGCATTAAAAACCAAGGAATATCAACGACTTCAATCAATATCCTCTAGATTTTTAGTTACATACTGGGGAAAATCGCCCCCATGGGTTAATCTAATCAATCAATTCAAAAAAAGAGTTAAAGGCTGTTGTTGTTGTTATTGTTATTCCGAGCATTTTAAAGAGAGAGAGGAAATATGGCTGACTTAGAAAGTCTTACCAATGAACAAATAAAAAAAGAGATTGAAGACCTTAATGCAAAGTTAGATGGTCTATATAACGAATTAGCAAGTCGAGAAGAAAAGCTCATCACCGAGGCTCAATCAAGATTTCAACGAGCAAGGGATGAGTTACAAAAAGTATATGCCGAGACCAATAACCATGGTTCTCACATGAGAAACATCATCGGCATTCTCAATCATAATTACTAAAAAAAAGAAAGATAAAAGATGGCACTAGAGACAGGAACATACATAGATAGCTTAAATGCATCTAACCCAACAGCGACAGATGCCCTAGCTCAAGCCGATGATCACATGAGATTGATCAAGAGTACAATCAAGGCATCTTTTCCTAATGTGTCTGGTGCTGCTACACCCACCCATACCGAATTAAACTATTTGGACATTACGACACTTGGCACATCCCAAGCGAGTAAAGCTGTCACAGTAGATAGCAATGGTGACCTCATTATTCCAGACAGTGACAAGTTCAAATTCGGTGCTGGTAGTGATATGCAACTCTACCACGATGCTACTAATTCCTATATTACCAATGCCACTGGCGAATTAAAAATTGCTACGGAAACAAGTGGAATTGCCGTCAAGATTGGTCACACAACCTCAGAGACAACTATCCAAGACAACCTTACTGTCACTGGCGACCTAACTGTCTCAGGTGGTAATAATATTGTGTCTTTTACTGCTGGTATGGTAATACCCTATGCTGGACTTACTGCTCCCTCTGGGTGGCTGCTCATGTTTGGGCAAGCCCTTAACACATACACCTACCGAGTTCTTCACGCAGTCATCTCCAACACCTACGGAGGTACGGCTTACAATGCTGGAGTAACTGACCAAAGTGGGGTATCCACAACTTTCACCTTG
>VTLG01016845.1_pt1 | contig 16248 bp, 24 predicted proteins | sample 4694571 | NCBI WGS metagenome assembly VTLG01 (sample SAMN12604809, study PRJNA352737) | marine metagenome | biome: ENVO:00000447; feature: ENVO:00000209|ENVO:00000569|ENVO:01000036; material: ENVO:00002151; isolation source: viral sequences binned using virsorter ...
AAAAGTTGCTAAAACTTCTGTGCCATCATCAACAGACTTCAAAGAACAATCCAACATCATTATATCACCTTCAGACATTGCAACATTCGTTAAAACCATATTTTCTATTTCAATGCCATAATTAGCAGAATTTACAACTTTAAATGAATCAGTAGTATTATATGCAGATTGAGTATCAAAACTATGTGGAAGTCCTTTTGTAATATCATCTAATTTTATTTGAGTATCAACAGTAACAGCACACTCAGAACCTCTATTTACAACATCATATCCATTAGAAGTCAATCCAACAAAAACAGCAGGATTGTCTATTGTACAAGTAAAGGAGTTCATTATACAGGATAAGTTATAAACTAGATGCCCAGATGTTGATGCAAGTGTAGTATCTGTTGAATTTGTATAATTATTAGAACCAATCGCATTTCTTGGACTTACTTCATTAAGATTAGGTGTGAATCCTGTCTGAACTGTAGCTGAGAATTTATATCTTCCTCCTTCTGTACCCATATCAGAAGATATAGAAAAATTTGTACATACACACCCTGAAAATACATAATTTTTACTATCATCAAGATTAACTCCTGCTGCTACAGTTGGATCAACTCCCTTTATTACAATAGTAAAAGTATCTCCTGCTGCAGTAAGTGCTGAACCATATTTTATTGTTGGTGGTTGATAACCTGAAGCCACAGTAACATCCCCACTATAATCATTACATATATTTCTCAATAAAGCTAAATGTCCTGCATCATTATGAAGTGTTCCTGATAAAGAAAGTTCTACAATTCTTGCCTTATTATCTTGGAAAAAATCTTCATCTTTAAAAGTTCTTCCAAGTCCTGTTTTAACATCTAAAGCTTGATTTACATTCAAGGAGGGATACCCGACAGAATCTATATCTAATTGATACATATTAGAAGCATGTAAAGCAGAAGTTCCTGCTGTTGATTCGTTTATTATCCAACATGAATATTCTCTTGGTGAAGTTGTGATTCCTGTAGCCATTATTTATTTCCTTTTTTTATGGGTGAAATAGTTGTTTTTTCTACCAAATGTTTAATACCAACAAATATAGTTTTAACATCTATCTTTCCACCTGTTTGTAATTTATTCCAATCTTCTTTACTTACTCCACATTGTTTCCAACAATTAGGTAAGTTCAAATTTTTATTTTTTAATTTTATTTTCATATTATCCTGTATTTCCTAAGTGCATACATTTATAATCAAACAACACAACATAATTTTCAGTATCTTCTACTGCATTAAGTAATGTCGATTCTATTCTACAATTAAAAGCAGAGGATGAATCAGATAATGCCATTGATATATTATCTACTACTAAACTTTCAATTCTACTTACTAATCTCAATATTGCATCCAATTTTGTTCTACTTTCACTTTTATCTCCAAAATACATAAACATATTTATACTAAATTCTCTTGTTTCAGAAGTAGCATTATATTCTAATAAATCACTTCCAACAGGATCAAATCTTAAATATTGCGATCCTGCATCTTCATTTACTTCTCCAGTATAAACTGGTAAAGTATTCCCAAATTCTGTTTTAAAAATATTCTCTAATTTGTCAAGAATATTCTTCCAATTATTAGTAAACGAAGTTGCCAATTACGATCTCGTCATATAGGCGGATTTTATCCCTCTCGCATCATCAATTTCTTCACCCACAGCCCAGACTTCAATTTGATAGACATCATCAGCAGTAGCTTCATTGGATAATAAATCAGCAGTACCACCACTAACACCTGTAGGTGTACTTCCACCAAATCTTACCTGTAAGCCACCAGAAAGTGTCTGGTAAAATCCTGTTATCTTTTCAGCAGTAACTACTTGTGTTCCTTGATTAATACCAAGTTTATCATTACCATTAACCCATACAGAGTAAGTAGCTGTGCCTATAACACCTCCTGTAATGACTTGTAAGCGTATTTTGTCATAGACACTTCCTCTGTACTTCCCCCTTAAATCAACAGGTTTCAAAGTAGAGGAGGCGTTAGCACTTAATTCTGTAATAATTCCCTGTGAACTATCCGCTGATTTCTCAAATCCAAGTTTAATTCCTCCTTCGTTTATTTTATCGAGAATACTTTCATATTCTTCTTTAATCTTTAAGGCATCTTCGTTTTCAGGATCATGTGCTGAGAGGAGGAAATAAGCACAAATTTGAGCAGTTGTCCTGATAACAATATAATCATATACACCCTCATCATTTTTCCACATTTGCGTGGGTAGTGCGGAGTCTACATAACTATCGAAATATCGAGATGCCTTGTAAAGCATATCTGTTTGATGCGTAGCCCAATCTTCACCTGATTCCATCAACTGATCTAATATAGTTGAAGAAGTATAAGCATTATTATAATACTGAATGACATCTTGCTCTTTGATATATCTCCATTCTCCATTAGCATTAGGCTCATCCGTGTTCTCTGTTCCTGTAACTTCATTTCCGTTTACATATAATACATTCACTAATCCTGAATTATGAGCTTGATGGAGGCTACTTGATGTAGTCCATCCAAATATCTGCCTTTTTGCATCATATTTATCTATATTAGGATAAACATCCCTCAGATCACTTGTACTAGCATAAGTTGGTTTATATGTTGCCATTAATACAATCCTATCACTTCTATAATTGTGTCTATTTTTTGGTTACAGCTTCTAGCTTTAATTTGATGTATAGTATTTTTAGCTGTTGCTCCTGAATGATTACCTCCAGAATGAGCAGAACCATAATTAGCTGAAACTACAAATTCAGCATTTGGAGGAGCATTTATTAATTTTAATCTTCCTGAACTATAAGAAATTTCCCCTGTGCATTTACCTTTAATATTACCATGTCCATCATCATAAAACATCTCTGATGTGTTTTGTACTTCTATACCAGTTTTTCTATCTAATAATGTATCTTGTGGTAAAGCTGATGCAACGGCCCTTCCTATTTTAGCCGCTGCTGGAAATCTTCCTACTGCAGAAGCATCTATTAATGAACCTGCATCTCCAGTATCTTCAATTAATATTGCACTTGTAGATAAATGTGAACCTGAAGTAAATCTTAAATCACCATTAACAATAGCAACTGTAACTTTCTTTTCAAATAAATTTCCTGCTGTATAAAATTGAGTATCAAAAGCATCTTGTATTTTCTCAACAATTCCATTAGTTCCTCCAAATGTAAGCACTGAACTATCTGTAATAAAACTTAAATCTTGGAATTTAGTTCCTCCATCCACAGTAATATCTATTTTATATTCAGTAGAAGCAGCTAACCCAGAATGTGTGGCTGATGTAATAGATGACATATTCATTTCTTGGTATCCCTGAGAATAGAATTTACCACTAATAGAACCTGGAACAATACCCATAGACATTTGATTATTTGAAGCATCTGTATTTCTACCATATCCGAAGAAATTAGTAGTTAAAAAATTACCATCGTGATTCGTTTGTACTTTGTCATAACCACCAGTAGCCGCAGTAAAATTATTATAAGCATTAAAGAATGGAAAACGTAATTCAGTATCATTGGCATGAGTTGCCGCAGTTGAGCCATGTGTTCCTCTTATTATAGTCAAGACATTACCATCTATACCAGTAACTTCACAAATTTCACTCTCTAAGCGTATCAAATCTCCTACGAAGAAATAACCTCCTTCATCTACAGTTACAGCTGTTGCTGTTGTACTAGAAGCCAATTCTGCTCCGTTTAATAATTGCCCATCACTTCCAGCAGCATTATTTCCATTTACAAACATACTTGAACTTGGTACTTGATTTGTTAATGAATAAGCATCTCCACCAGATACAGCAGAATCAAATGCTATCTTCCTAAGATTAGGAAGAAATATATAATCCCCTGCTCCTAATAATAATGTTTCATTCTGTAATCCTGTAATTCCATCAGGAGTTGCATTTGTTCTTTCATAAGATGTAATTAATAATTCTGCACCTATATCTCCACTATTTTTAATTAATAATAACTTTGCATCTGGAAATTGCGCTACACCCTTTGTTCCACTAGATTGAAATATCTGGGTAAAGGTTGTAATACTATCTACTCTTTGTTTTAAACTAAATACTTCATCATAATCACCTACTTTAGAAGCTGATAAAGTATCTCCTCTTCCTGTTATAATATTTAAACTTGCTGTATATCTTGCCATTTATAACTCCTATGTCAAATGGTACTTAATTGTGGCAGAAATAGAATAATCTGAATTAACACCATCTTGCCTAAATGTAAAAAATAATACTTGCCCTGAACTTACAGAAGCATTTTGTATTGTCATTTCCTGAAAATCTGTTTGCTCATACCCTGCTGAAGTAATATCTACTCCATCAGCAACAACAACACCATTAGTTAAATCTCCACCTGTAGAAACACCCGATCTTTTATCTATATCATAAACCATTAAATGGCATCGAACTGTGTCGCCTGTTGCTGTATCAGCAGAAAGGAAAAAGGAAGCAGAATCTATAGTTAAAGCATCTGGAGCATACCACATTTTAGTAACAATATCCTCAGTATCAGCCGTAAGAGTCTTACTCGTATCAGGATTTGTTCCTGTTCCTAATATAAATTCTTCTTGTATCTGCGGTGGAACATGATGCCCTAAAGCATAATGAGTATCTACAACAAAAGCTGCTGATCCAACATGATCTATTCCAAAATAAGAATAATTAGTATTAACATGATGCCCTAATGCTTTAACAGTATCATTGGTTGAATCTACGGCAACCAAAACATTTCCATCTTTATCATAAATAGCTGTGTTGGTCGTTGAATCTGCTGTTGGTTGAATTTTTACATTATTAGTTGAAAGATATAAAGCACTTCCACTTCCTTCTCCAGTTTTTACTTGATCTATATTGGCATCAAACCCTGCATTAGAATTATCAATTATAATTAAATCTTTATATATATTACTAAATAATTTTCCTGTTATAGCCATTATGAACTCGCAATCGTTACTAAAGCACCATAAATAAGAGTAGTTGTTGATCCTGGTGATATTTTTATAGATAAATCCACTGTTGCTGCACTTGTTACATCGGTGATATCAATATTTTCATTAAAATCTCCTGTGCCTTTTGATACAGTAGCTCCTGTTTGGTAATTAAATTGTAGAACTCTTACTGCTCCTGCTGTACTATCTGAAGCAAATACTTGAGCATGAGTAGCATCATAACCATAAGGTATTTTAACAAAAGCATAGGCTTCATTATTTGTGTTTAATGTTTTAAAAGCAAGTGTATCAGCAGTATCATCTTCTATAATATTTGCCGCTCTACCAGAATAGTCATCATTTACCATAAATTCTGTAGGCATTACTTTCATTATAGTTCTACTAAATGATCCTAAAGGGGCTGAATCAACATAAGCCTTAATTGATTCACTTGATGAAACTTTTGTTGCACTAGTGGAGGACATATCATCATTGTCTATAACTTCTTCAATCAGACCTCCATCATTAAACCCAATTCTTTGAGCATCTAATATCCTTTGATCTCCCATATCTAAATGACCAGACATTGTTCCACCAGCTAATGGTAATTTCAAAGCCAATCCATCATATACTGCATTATTTTCTACAGGATTTGTTGAGCCATCTGTTAGAGAAGAATCTACTGTAAGATGAGGACTTCCTGACAATGTTCCAGTAACCTCAATATCCTTAACTCTGATTTTCTCTGTAGATATTTCAACAGAAGTAGAAACTCCATCTGAATCCTTTATAGGTTTCAAATGTGTATCAACAGGATATTCTAATTGTAAAGATTTCACTTTTTATTATTTTCACCTTCAATCATGTTTTTAAAAGCTACTTCCATTGCCTCATAACATCCTTCAAGTAACATTTTTTCTGTTTTTTCATCAGCTAAAGGAATATTTATCTGCTTATTTAATTCTTTAATTATTTTTGCTTTATTTTCAGCATTAAAGAACATTGAAAATGCCATCTTTTTTATTGCTTGTATTATTTTACCCATTATTCTCCTTCAAAAAATGTTCTAATGCGTCTAATCTAGTCTTTAATTCTCTAACCTCTTTTGCTTGGTTCTCTTGTTCTTGAAAAATATCAGTTAATTTATCTATTGCAGGGAATCTCTTGCCAATAGTAGAATCAATTAATTTTAATATCATAGATTTTAATTTCTTTTCAAATCCTAAAGAAACCATTAAATAATCTTTCCTAATTCACTATTCAAAACATCTTTAAATGATTCATTATCCGTTTCTTTCATCTTCTGCACTGTATCTTTATATCCCATTATCATCGTCTGGGAAGAAATGCAGAATCCTATTATTTGTGTTTTATAGTCTTGTATCATTAATATAATATTTTCAAAATCAATTTCTAATCCAAACATACTATTCACCATGTTGAGATTTTCCAAAGTAGCAGGATTATTAAGCAAAGAATCCAGATAGAAAAACACACCGATAAGAGTGGAGCCAGTAATTCCAAATCCCCCTGCTTGAATCCTTTTTGCCGTAGCCAATTTTTGACCGAGTCGCTCTTGTCTTGCCAACTGTTGGACATCCAGATTGCGAGGTTTCTCAGTTTCTTCTTTAACCTCTGTACCATCTGCCATTCCATAATTTTTACTCTTATCTTCCTTTTTATCATCCCAATTTCGCTTTCTTCCAAAAGAAATACCACCTGATTTGTCAAGACCTTCAGGCACATCATAAAATCTGTAAAACCCCTCTTAGGACTATAAACTTAGGTGAAAAATATTCATAACCTGTAAGAGGAAAAGGATAAGGGAGTATTTTTTCATGTGGCTCTATAAATGGTTCACCTAATTCAGAAGACCATTTTGTAGAACCATCTTCATTATAAAATACATCATAAAATTCAGGTCTATTAGAGTACAATCCATCCCCTGATGCATTATCAGCCAAGTGAGGATAATATTTTGTATATCTAAATCTTTGACCACTGCTATATGATGGATCGTATATTATAGGAGCGATTCTATGTGCATCTCCAAAAGCGGTATTATAAGGTGAAATTTCAGAATGAAAGGATTGGAATCTATAAAGATCATTAAGATAACCTCCAACTCCCTGCTGTGTTATAGATACTGATGTAGCAGCCCATTGATAGAGAATATTCTTACCTTCCTGTGCAGAAAATTTACAATTAGCAGGATTGTTCTTCCATGCCCTTAGACCTGCCGAAGAATCATACATACATTGGTCGGATACAGTTCCACTAGTAGCTTCAGTAACTGTAAAAGAACTAGAATTTACGCCTGTATCGAAAGAACTCCAAAAATAAGAATCATCAGATGTTCCCCATACAGCACCGCAACAATTCCATAATGGTCTATCAGCATCATAAAATAATTTATCATAATTAAAAAAAGCCAATTGTCCATCACTAGTAGATGCTCCCATTAATCCACTACCGCCTGTACATTCTATAAGTGTATCTCCGTTAGCTTTAAGAATTTTGCTCGGAGATTCAAACAATACCATACAAAATTGAGAAGAGGCATCATTGACACCCTTATGTGCAAAAAAAGCTCTGTTCCCATCTGAATCGGCTGTAGTTGCTGTTGATGGAATATAATCTTGTGTAGGAGTAGCCATCCAAAGATTATCTGTAATAGTTGCAAAATCTACACTCTCTACATAAAGAACATACCCTTTGCCAGGTTCAAAATTAGTTAAATTTCCTGACCAATCAGATAAATCACTACCCGAGCCATCATAAAATTTAGCTGTTCCCTCATGCGTAATACTGGTAATTGAAGCATTAGCATGACCTGACCCCTTTAATAAGTCGGGATTAATTATATATCCTTCTGTAGGCGTTCCTCCTGTAGCATAACTTCCTGAACCTAAATCATGGGTATCTGTATGTGGATAACTAACAAAATTGTTACCATAACCTAATGTATAATTCATATCAGTGGTTAGCACATTTCCATTAAAAGTTTTTGTATGTGCTTGGGTAGTTAAAACCCAATATGCTGTATATTTAGAAATAGCTAGTAAATTCCCAGACCACGTTCCATTTATATTAAAAAGGCCTTCACCACCACTTATGATATTCTTATATAAATAATCAGTATCGCTGTCATTTCTTAAATATGGCAGAAACAAATCTCTAGGATCATCTCCTTCAGTGCCTCCCGATAAATCTAATGGTATTGAAATTAATTGATTTCCATAAACAAATGATTTTTCAAAACTTGCCATTATTTACTACCATTCGCTTTGATATATTTCAACAAGGTATCTAAACTACTTTCGATAGCATTTACATCTTCACCTATTGCCCTTTGATTCCCTACTAAGGTTGAGGTCATAGAATATAATTTTTTATTATTTTCCAACACTTCTGTTTTTATTTCTCCTATCTCTCGCATGAGTTCAGCGTATTTAGTATCGACCCTAGCAGTATAATTGGTAATAAACCAACGACCGAAATAGCCAACACCGAGCAAAACGACAAGAAGCAAAAAAACTGCAATGCCTTCTTCGCTAATAAGGTACAGTAAATCACTCAATTATTTCTTCCATTCTTTGAAAAGCTGTAAGCACACATAAAGCAAATAAACCAATAAAGTCATTACTCTAATTATCTCTGGTATCATTTCTACAAAGGACATTCCTATCGAACCACCTCCAACTATTATTGTTTTATCTGTAACTAAATTCTTTAATGTATCCAATTTCATTCCTTATACTTGTAGTGATCTTCTGAACCATCCATAATAGAATTTATCCTGTTCAGGTTTCTTGTTTACTAAATCAACGTAATATTTAACTCTGTAAGCTCTTACTCTTTCAGCTTCTACCCCTTGTATAGCTTCCAATGTCATCTTACCCAGCCCACCATCAACGTCAATCTCTTTACCTTTGTTTACTGCTGATCTTTGGAGAATCTTAACTGCTGTTCTTTTGCCCATATTTACACACATATCAAAATAAATATGTTTTAAATTAGGTGGAATTTTATTAACTTTATTCTTTATCCAATAATCGTCATAATAGATTTTTTTAGCTTCTTCTTTGGTAAGATTCTTAATATCTACATCAGGATAAAACCTTTTTGTAATACCAAAATTAGTTTCACCACCAAGATCACCCTCTATATGATTATATCCACCTTCGTGTTCTAATACTCTTTCAATTATCTCATCAAAATGGGTGAGCATCAATTAGCTTCTAATACAACTAAAGTGAATATTTTACTTCCGAATTTTGTACAAGTGATGTTAAGTTGCGTTGTTATATCTGCTACTCCAATATTAGCAGTAATATAATCTTCAATATCTTCAGGGAGAGTACCATCATCACCACCAGAAGCACCGACAATCTTACTATCACTATGGAGAAATGATTTTGCAACAATAGCCATTATTTATTCTCCTTTTTATTGACGGTTTTCTTTGCTATTACTTTGCCATTTTTATCACATTGAATAAATCTCTCTTGCAAACTTTCAAGATTATGATTATTAGGATTATATTTAAAGATTACATCTGAATAACCAACACTATACTTGTTTTTATCTTTTTTGAAATATATATCTGCCATCTAATTCTCCAATAATAGAATCAGGGATGAAAATCAATTCACCCCCTCATCTTTACGTTTTAATTAAGAAACATCAGAACTTATATAAACACCAAATGTGTCCATAACTTCTATAACACCACATTTCATTGAAGCAACATATTCTGTTGATTGATATGAAATATCCCTTTGAGTTTCAAGGTTAATCAACCCAGCCGAAGATATACCTAATCCAAGAGCCTTCTGTGAGAACATTGCTGAAGGGCAATCATTACCACCAGTTTCTTCAACTTCTTCAGAGAAGTACAGATTAACACCACCAAGCTGTCCAACATAACCATTAGCCAACATAGAAGCAGAAACAGGATTATCAGCAAGTGTTCCTGTAGAACTCGCAACTACAAGACCCTGAATCCCTTTAGCACCCCATATTTGTTTGGAGTTACCTACATAATTAAAAGGCATTGGTGCTCCTGCTGCGTGAAGTTGTCTTGCTGCATCAAAGAATTTATCCAGATCAAGAGCCTGTCCATCACCTCCAACAGTCTGAGTGAATCCAGAAAATAAATCTGTAAGCAAGTCATCCAATTTCAATGAACAAGCATTACCAAGATTTTCTGCTACACCACCTGCCAAATCATAAGCTGATCCTAATCGAGCTAAATCAGAAATATCTGCACGAACTACATAATTAGCAATTATACATTCATGTGCTCCTGTAGCTACTGCATCAGAACCTTGCTCTGCTGTTTCTCCAAGAGAATCAACATCACCCGATGTTAAAGCTGTCATATCTACGAAGGTTACTGAAGATGCTCCTGTTACTGCTGGAGCAGTCCACACAAGTGGAGCCATTACATTATTTTTTTTAAATGCCATTACCACATCTGGCAGAATATGATCTGCTGCTGTTACTGAATAATTGGCAAATGACGATTTTTGAGTTGTTGCCATTATACTACCTATTTTTTTAATCCATCTTCAGCTATTCGACAAATCGAATCTTCGGGTAGGATTTAATTATTATTTAATTTTCCTTTACCAAATCCTGCAAAGATTCCAAATGAATTTGATGGTTTACCTTTATAATGTCTTTCGGCATTTTCCTGAGTTGCATCTAAATAATCAACTGTTGTACATTTTTTGTTTCTATAAGTACAAGAAGGATAACCCTCTTTATCGGTTTCCATTCTTAATGTGTCTGTGGGATCAAGATCAATACCAAGTATCTTTTCTTTTTTCCCATTAACCAAACTCATTATTTCCCTACACCAAACATATTTGCAAACTTATCATTAGAGCCTTTTTTGGATTGTTCATAGCCTTTCGGATCATTAATAACCCATTCCATATTGTTTTCATAACCACCAAATTCAGTAGTTTTATCTCTGCTAAGATTATCAACATGAGAAGGATTGTTTGGTTTCACATTAACTTTTGAAACATACTTGCTTAATAAGTTTAAAGGTGAATCTTGCCAATCTGCTTTCTCATCATCAGGCACTTGTTTTAAAAGAGATTCTCGCTCTGCTGTTTCATAATTAGTCCACTTATCAGCGATTGCCTTGTTTTGTTCATTAGATACTTTTTCAGCTTCATAAAGAGTTTTAAATTCCTCTTTTTCTTTAAGTTGATCTGTTTCAAATGAATTTATCTTAGCTTCTAATTCAGCTACACGAGTTTCACTTGCCTGAGAACGCTGTCTATACTTTTTGCTTTCTGCAATCAACTCAGAAACATTAGCGTTAGGTGCTTCTGCTGTCTTTGTACCCTCATTCCCTACTGGTTCATTAGATACTTGTTGTTCTTCGGACATCTGTCCTCCATATTTAGTTAAATTTTAAACGTAACTACTATATATTGTAGTTTACATATTATGTATTTTAAATTAAGTGAATGAATAAACACAACAATTAATGTGGATAACTTTGTGGATAACTTTTTTTGGATAAACAATTAGAATTTAAAAAGAAGCTCTTTGACAAAATAGGATATATTCCTCACGATGGTCAGTTAAAACTGCATTATCCTGAGAAAAAGCACAGATTTACTGTTGCAGTTTGTGGCAGAAGATTCGGAAAATCATTATCTTCAGCTATGGAAGCAGTTTATACCATAACTCAGAAAAATAAAAGAGTTTGGGTCGTTGCTCCTACTTATGAACTGGCTAATAAGGTTTTTAGAGAGGTTTATAAAAAATTAATTATTGAGATGGGTTGGAAGCCAAAGAGATATTCTGAGAGAGAACAGTATTTAGAGTTTGAATGGGGAAGTTCAATTCAGGGTAAGTCTGCTCAGAAGCCAGAAACATTATTAGGTGAGAGTAACTCTTTAGTCATCCTTGATGAGTGTGCTTATATTAAAAGACAGGTCTGGGAACAATATTTAAGACCCACTTTGTCAGATCAAAAGGATAGTAGGGCTATATTTATTACAACTCCTCATGGATTTAACTGGATTTGGGAATTATCACAAAGAGAAGATAAGGACTGGGATTCTTTTAATTCTCCTTCGTGGGAAAACCATCATGCTTTCCCTGATGGATATGATGATGCTGACCTCCAGGAGATAAGAAGAACCACAAATCCACAGATTTTTTTACAAGAATACGCTGGTTCATTTATGAGTATGGCTGGTATTGTTTATGATAGCTTTAATAGAGATGTCCATGTTGGAGATTATCCGCATAATCCAATAAGGGAAACAATCTGTTCAATAGATTTTGGTTACAGGATGCCTTCAGTTCTATGGTTTCAATTGTGGATAGATAGTGATGGATTGGAACACGTTAATGTAATTGATGAGATTGTCCATGAAAGAAATATAAAAACAGAAAACTTAGCAAGAAGAATTTTAAGAAAACCTTATAGTATCACGAAGTATATTGCAGACCCTGCTGGTGGACAAGTACAAAGCCAGACAGGGATGGGTGATATTGAGTTAATGAGAAACTACGGAATTTTTTGCAGATTCCCAAGAGATAAAGTATCTCGTACTATTTCCACAGGAATAGACCATGTCAGATCGTTTTTTGAAAATGCCGATGGAGTCCATAGAATCCATATAGATAAGAAGTGTAAAGGATTAATTGAGGACTTAGAATCTTATCGGTATGAATTAGACAAAGATAATAAGCCTTTAAAGGAGAATCCATTGAAAGATGGCTATAGCGATCATAGCATGGATTCTTTAAGGCTATTCTTTGTAACACATTATCCGATTAGAAACATGAAAATGAAGGTAGTAAGCAGATGATAATTCCTATGGCAAGTCAATTAATAAAAGAGTCTATACAGGATTTAAAATTAAGTAATCATACAGCAAGGCGAAAATTAACTGGCAAGATGCTTGATTATTATGAAGGGGAAAATACAGCTAAATATATTGAGGATAAATTTAAAGCTGAAGCCTTTAGGGAAGTTCCTCCTTTGTTTATCAATTTTACACATAGATTTATAAATAAAATGGCTCGTATTTACAGAACTGGTGCTGTTCGTAATGTCAATGACGTTTATTCGTCATTAACTAAGTTTAAAAATATTAAATTAAAGCACGTTGAGCGTATAGCTAAATTGTTGGGTACTGTTGCTATGAGAATTGAATATAATGAAAGAACTCAAAAGCTAGATTACCACCCTATATATCATTATCATCCATTCACCTATGAACATAATCCTTTAGTGCCTCATGCGATTTCTTATGAAATAAATTCATCAACAGATGATGTATCTCAGGAAGCTAATCCAGCTTATATTTATTTAGACAATGAGAGAACTATCAGGTATAGTGCTAACGGGAAGGTTGAAGAAGAAATTGAACATAATTATGGTGTGCTTCCTGTGGTTTTTATTCATCGTGAGCCACAGATAGATTCACATTTCGTTGCAGGTGCTACTGATATTATTCAAGCTAACGAAGCTGTGAACATTTTATTTACTGAATTATGTTTAGGTGGAAGATTTCAGGCTTTTGGACAACCAGTTGCAACAGGAGTATATGCAGATTCCAATGTTATTCGTGCTGGTACTGATGAAACTATCATTTTACCTGAAGGAGCTTCTTTTGATATCGTTTCACCGAAGGGAGATATGAGAGGATTAATTGAAATTATAAAAACAATAATGGAAACAGTTGCAGCTAATAATCATCTACATATTGACTTTAATCGTTCTGGTGGTGAAGTTCCAAGTGGAATTGCTCTTATAATTCGTGATTTAGAGAGAAGAGAAGACTATGAGGACTACGTTGATCTCTGGGAAATGTATGAACACGAAATTTACAATGTTGAAAAAGCAATTATGTCTGCTAATAATGTTTCTCTTCCTGATGATTTTGGTTTAGACTTTTCTGAACCAGAATATCCTAAGTCTACTCAGGATGAAGTTCTGTTTAATCAGTTCATGTTAGATAATAATTTAACTTCTCACTCAAAGCTATTGCAAAATTACAATAATGATCTTACTGATGAAGAAGCTAAACAGATTATTGATGAAAACATAACCCAGAACACGGATATAAAGAGGAGAACTAATGAGCAAGGGCAATCAGTCATTCAGAGATTACGTCAAAGAGGTCAAACAACTTAATGAGTTTGAAAACAGGGAAATTGAAACAACTATTAGCAAAATATTACAAGACCCCGAAAAATTCGGAAAAGACTTTGTCGAAAACAATATATCTCGCTATTTCAAAAGAATCCTTGAGGCAAAAAGGCTTGGAATGGACTTTGCCAAACGGAATATACCTAAATAGCAATGAGAGTTGAATTTGAAATAACCTACGATGCTGGGAAACTGGCAAAAGAGATGAAATCTATTATTAAAGATTTTATGAGCAATTCTGCTGTAGCTTTTGAAAAAGGTTCAAAGCAGGCTATTGAAAAAGGAAATTTTGATAAAATAAAAAAGTCTACTAGGATGGTTAGGCGATTAGGATATTCTCCTAATGCTAATTTAAAAAAAACAGGCTCTTCTAAACCTTTAAGACATACAGATCGATTATTAAAATCAATAAAAGCTTTCCCAAAAAGCCAAACATTGAGATTCAATGAATATGGAAAACATCATTTAGGTAAAGGTGTAGTTTTTGTAACAGGCGATACAGATATGGATGAAATAAAAGAAACGTCTGGAATAGCATATACAACAAAATCAAACAAGTTTACAAATTACGTTTTAAATAAAACAGGAAGTGATTTAGCAGGAAGACCTGTTCCTACTAGGTTTTGGCTTCAGATGGACAAAAATTTAGAAAAAAAATCGTTAGCAAGATTTGAAAAGCTGATTAAAAAGAATTTTATAAGGAAAAGCCCATTAAGTTTCTCACGTTTTGCACGTTAAACTTAATTTAATTAACTTTTTTACATATATGATTAATATTTTTAGGAACAATGGCAGATAAAGCAGAAGAATTAGACCTTTATATAGACAACTTCTTAAAACAGGAAGAAATGGAAGAGGATGATTTTGATTTCTTTGATTATTTACTTACGTTGGCCTTTTTTGAGGTAACTATTTTTGCATCCAGTCTGCAATCATCGATAGAACGTCTACAGTTCGAGGGATTAACGGATTCTCAGGTAAAAACAAGGATAAACACTCAGTATCGCAATAAAACAGGTGCTTTTGCTGTATTATTCAATGCTACTGAGGACATAGTTAGATATGGTATAAGAGAGAATGGAAGAATAGGGATGATGGCTGTTTTCAGTCAGGTTTTTGGTGATGATGCAGATTATAGATGGATTGTAGCCAGAGGAGTTAAACATTGTGAGGATTGTGAGGAAAGATCGGGAGAAATAAGACCTTTTTCAGAATGGGTTGCATTAGGATTACCTGCTTCTGGTTGGAGTAGTTGTAATTTTAGATGTTATTGTACTCTTGATCCTACAAATAACATAGATTCAGTAGTGGAGGTATAATGGAACAATTAAAAGTAACGAAATTCACATATTCTACAGTATTAAATAGAGCGGCTGAACTTGTTGGCAGAAATCCTGCTATAACTGATAGAGAAGTTTGCGAAATATTGCAAATAGGTAGAAGCCCTTATGATAAAATAAAAAAAGACAAAACTTTCTATGAAAAAATGGAAGCTGCCTTTGAAAAGAGCATTACAAAGGACTTATTACTTGTTGATGTTGCAATGATTAAAGAAGCACAGGCAGGTAATGTACAGGCAGCAAGATACTTAGCAGAAAGACATGGAAAATTTGTTAAGAGATACCATATAGAAGTAAAATCACCTTATGAATTATTTGCAAAGGAAGTAGAGGCTATAGAAGGTGAAGAAGTAACTCAGGAAATACAGTTATCTCAAAAAGAACTTCCAAAAAGAGATAAAAGAAACAATCATCCTATATTAAGAGCTAATCAAGAAAAAAAACAATTACACTCTACACTTGTAAAACTAAAAAGAGAAAAAACTCCTCAATTTAAAGCAGACAGAGCAGATAGATACAGACTCAGACAAAGAGCTAAAGCAGTTGGTCTTAAACCATTACCACCAGGAAAACCAACTCAAGCTCAAAGAAGAAAATGGCTAGATAAACTTATAAAATTAGAACATCCACCAAGTAAAGGTAGAATCTAAAAAACAGTTTAGGATTCGCTTTTTAGTTATCCACATTTTTGTTAAACAGCTTAGAACTATTATAAAACATTGATTTTAATGCTTGAAAACTCATT
>VTLG01006368.1_pt1 | contig 16247 bp, 30 predicted proteins | sample 4694571 | NCBI WGS metagenome assembly VTLG01 (sample SAMN12604809, study PRJNA352737) | marine metagenome | biome: ENVO:00000447; feature: ENVO:00000209|ENVO:00000569|ENVO:01000036; material: ENVO:00002151; isolation source: viral sequences binned using virsorter ...
CGTAATAAACTTTTTTAAAAGTAGAGCCACTTAGAGGGAGATAAAAAAGCATTTGATCGAACTCGGGTTCATACTCCTTCATCACATCCATGAGCTGATAGTTCATGAAATCTTTTACTCTAACAGATTGATCTTCTTTAGCTCTGTCAGGTTTTCCCATAACCTGTGTATGTACAGGTCCTGTTGCGGGAAGTAATTCTTTGTAAGCTTGTGCTTGAAACTGTGTTACCGCTTCTGCAAGGACAGGATGCGTTGCACCTGAAGCGCCTTGAAACGGTTGTGTTGGGTTTTCATATTTAAATCCTAATAAGTCTAATCCTTTGACATAAGAGTCTTCCCAGTCTTTTCTTGACTGTTTGTACTGCATGTAATTTTCGTAAAGTGTCGAGGCTAAAGGACCTAAAACATCTTCGGGTAATAAATCAGCTAAGTTATCAAAGTGTGCATTTGTGCCCGCTTGATTAACTGCACCTGGCTCAAAATTAATTTCAGCACCACCGTCATCAGTTTGAGTAACTTCTACGTCATCTGGAGAAGGTATTCTATCTTCTGTAACTTCTGTCTCTGTTGCTGCAATTTCTTCTTCGCCCGGAACTTTTATTGTTTGCTCCACATTAGGAAGAGCTTTATCTATATTGTCGTCTGCCATTTATTTTCTCCGAGTTCTTGATTGTTTTAACTTGTTTTGTAGGAACATTCAAGCCTTGTGGGTTAGGTCCACTTCGAGGTGGAATTAGATTAGTCTTAACGTGTTGCATATTTACAACAAGAGTTTTGTTGGTTTTACTCATCTTTGTTCAAAAGGTTGTAAACAAACCCTCTGCCTTCTGTGTATTTTTTATATTGGTCATATCCTTCATATCCTAAACTTAGTGCAAGACCCGGTAATCCAAAAAATTTAGAAGCCGTTCTAATGGTTGCTGGATTCATTCCTAATCTTAAAGCTTTTGATAGATTACTAGTTGGGCTCATGCCTCTTGTTGCTTCTCTTGTTAAACTTCCTGCAAATGCCGGACCTAAATAGTTTAATGGATCTGTTACAATGTCTTCTACAGAATCACCCTGATAAACTTGACTTGCAACATTTAATGGTGTGGTTGCAGCTATACCTAATGGTGTAGCAAATCCAGATAAAGCTTTTCCAACTGGTCCTAGTCCGGCTCTTACAGCACCAAAACCTTTTTTCTTTCTAGCGTCAAATACTTTTTTAGAACCGGGAATTGCAGCTGCTGTAACTCCAAGGCTTGCAGCTATGTTTGCTTCGTCTAATAACTCTGGTGCATCGCCAACAGCTTCCATTCTTTCTTCTCGTTCTAATTGATCTGCTGTGTCAAGGATCATAGCGTTAGCTTGCTTGTCGTTTGTTAAATAAGTTGTAGGGTCATCGTTTCTAAAAGCTTTGACCAGGGCTCCGGCACCTGCACCTACAGCTGCTGTAGCTGTAAATATTTTTCCCTTGCCTAAAGTTCTTAAAATGTTTCTAAATGCAGGTGAATCATATTTTAATGTTCCGTCTTTTAATTTATTTATAACATTTCTAGGTAATATTAATTGATCTGCCATTTGATCTACATTAATTCTTCTTGCTAAATTAGTTCCAATATTAAAATCTTTTTGTGGAATAGTTAGAGACTTAATTTTAGATGGATCATCTGCAAATTGTTTTGCCACTTCTTTGCTAGTAGTAAAAAATCTTCCTTTTAATTTATCGCTGTAGGGAACAAACTCTACCTCGCTAGTTCCAGGAATATATTTTGCCATTTTACCAGAAGCACCTGCTCTTTCTCCTCTAAATATTTTAACGCCCTCTTCTTTACCTAAACCAATAAGATTTAAAAAAGATCTAGCTGCGTTTTTAACTTTGCCTAATGCTGCTGATGTTGGTTTAATTTCTTCTATTGCAGTTGCTGCTTTAATCGGATTTGCTTCAATAGCTGCTGCACATCCTGCAACATCACCTCCAACATTAAAAGCACCTAAAGCCCTGCAAACTTTTCTTAAATCAGGTTTGTTTAATTTTGCTATATTATTTTTTAATGTATCATAACCATAAAAAACACCTTCTTTAATTTTACCAGCTTGTGTAGTAACTCTGTCAATAATGGCTTGATTAATATTTCCTTTTGTAAAAGGTTCATTTAATTTAGTCATAGCTTTCTTAAAATTCTCTTCATTAATTTTACCAGAAGCAAGATTCTTTGATAAACCACTTTCTAACACGTTAATGTCTTTTGTGTTATATCTTAAATCAGTAAAAGGTTTACCTTTTACTCCTTCTGCGCCGTGCAGTATTTCTAGCGTTGGAAAACTAGGACTCCACTTATAACCGTCTACTTGAATTTTTCTAATTAATTTTTCAAGTGGAATAGTTTTTCCCTCATTAAAAGGATCAGGAATTCTTTTACTTCTTAATTTATTTAGATCTGCTCTTGTTTCGTAAAGTTCTTTAAAATCTTTTTTTAAAACATCTGGTGTCAGATTTGCTGTGTTATATTTTTTTCCGTTATATTCAAAAGATATATTACCATATTTAAGTATTGTCCCTTTTTCCCAAGGAATTAATTTACCTTTTGCATCAAAAAATTTTATATTTCCTTGACCTTTATTTTGATTCCAGTTCCTTAAAGCATATTTCATAGCGTCCTCTTTAGCTGTAGAGACTGTTTTTAAAACATCTTTTCCTTTGCCGTAAGTGTAGGCTGGGTTTCCTTTTATAAGTGTGTTAACTTCTTGGAGCTGCTCGGCTAAAGGTAGTTCTAATAAATATTTATTACTAGCTTTATTTAGAAAAGAAGGTAGTTTTTCTGCTTCCAACTTTATCGCTTTGTATGAGGGGACTTGATCTCTAATTTTTATAAAATTTGCTTGGCTAATACCTGTTTTGTCTACTATAACTTTTGATAACTGTTTAGTTAATGGTTCTTCACTTACTAATAAATCTTTTATAACTTTATCAATCTTATCTACTCTAGTATCTAATTGATTTAATATTGGAAAACCCTTTTTACCTGCTGTTGCTATTTTTGATTTAAAAAATGGTTTTCTATCCCCGCCTTTTGAGCTAGCATCATATCTTGGTTTTATGCCAAGTTCTTTTTCAGCCATAAAAGATATTTGTTGATTAGATATAAATTTATCGCCTTGGTTTGCCTTGTTTACAAGTCTAGTTAATACTTTATTTCTTTTTTCAAACTCCTTAGTAAATGCAGGAGATTCGGTAGATTTTATATTAGTCTTAATATTTAATCTATTTCTTCTTCCAGCAATAGCTTTATCATTAAACTTTTTGTTTCTTAATCCGGTTTCTTTTCCAAGAACTCCCGGTTGAATATTTCTATCATTTAAAAATTTTGCAAATTCTGCATCAGTTCCACGCGGGTTTAAACTTACAAATTCTTGATAAAGTCTTCTAAACTCTTGATCCGATATCTGTGCCATTACATCTCCAAGATCTTTGCTAAGCCGCCTGAGGCCATATTTAAATACCCTGTAGCATCAATTAAAAATTCTAATCTTTCTTTTTCTGCTGGATCAAGAACTCCATTAAGAGATTTATTTAATAGAAAATGTAGTTCATCCATATTACTAGATGATGTACCATTACCACCATTTGCAAAACCTGTTCTTGCTAAGCCGCCTCCAGCAAAACCATCGGGTCTAATAAGTTTAATATATTCTGAAACTTTGTCTGCAATAACTTTGACATTGTCGAAAGGATTAGATTCTATAATCTCATCAATTTTCTTAAGCTCTTCTTCAGCAAAATTACCTATGTTTCTAAATACCACTAATGGGTCAGGAGCATTAGCTGCGCCTTTACCTAGATCTTTAGACAAGACAATGCTTTCTACCATTTCAGGTGGTAAGTTAAAAACCTGAGGATTATTCTTAATGACTTCTCTCACCACAGCTCTTCTTCCACCTTCTGCTGCAATACTATCAGTAAAGTCAGCTGCACCTGTTTTTAAAAAACTTTTTTCTGCAGCTTTCTTTTCAATTCTTTCAATATCATCAACGGCTGACCTTACGTTAAACGGTGCTTTAAGTTTTGTTTTTAAACCCTCAATCCCTTCTTTAATTTTATTGGTCATCGCTGTGTTGCTTGTTTTCATTCCTTTGTAAAATCTTCTAATTTTGTCAGATTCTCTCAACGACTCTAGACCCTCTTTGTTTATGTTCATGGTCCCTGTTTCCAGGTCAATAACATTCATCGGTCCAGGAGGCGGGTTAAACGTATTGTCAATTGTTTTAAGATTTCTTAACATTGTGTTAAGCTGGACGTCATTAAGTTTGCCGGCCGTTACATAACCCATGTCTTGTTCTATAATTTTTACTAAATCACTTTTACCAAAAGTATTTGTTGCTCCAATCAATTCTTCGTTAATAAGACCAGAAAAGGTTGTGCCTTTCATTCCCCGGTCCCCGGTTCCTAAGAAGTTAATATTAGATTTAGTTCCCATGAACTTATTGGGATTAGCGCCTAGCTTTTGAGCTAGTCCCATAATACCTTCGATTAAAAATTTTCTATTAGCCATAGTACTTCAAGTTACCCTTCACGATTGGTTCAGGTTTATAGTCTTCAGGATGAGGAACAAGACCACCTTGTCTAATTCTCATCAACGCCTGAGTCATAGAATCCACATAGTCATCGTGATCTCCATGCGGAAATGCTGCACACTCTTCCACAACTTCTTGTGCAAAGTGTTCGTGCATCGGGGCCCATACTTTGCCAGCTTCAAATAATGGCGCAATAGAGGCAACCCTTACGTGTTTATCATTTCCTTTGCTCGGCGTAAAGTTAATAACAGGGATTCCCATCTCTCGAAGTTCGTGAGTCAGAGGTATCCCTGATGCCTTGGCCTCGATGATAACAGAATCAGGTCTGTGATCTAAATACTCTTGATGGGCCAAGCGCCTTAGTTCGGGAAACTCGTACCTATCTTTAAACGCGTTTAATAAAATAACATTATAACCTGTGTCTTCTGATCTAAATACACCCCACGTTGTTATGGCTGAAAAGTCAGATGAAGTCTTTTTTAAAAACGCTGTATCGTAAGATTGTATTGTATATTCTATTTGTGGAGGATACTTCTCCTTCCAGTCCATCCACCACTCTCGTTTGATAATGGCGCCTTCTTCAGCAGTCGGTTGCTGCATATATTGGGCATTCCAGTTTGAAACGGGGATCGAGGCTCTTGTTTTCTCTAATTCTTTGATATCCCAATACTCTGGCCATACAGGTTTCTTGTTTGGTAGAATAGCGGGTAGCTCTACGATATCCCAAGTATCACCATCTTCATTTGCCATTTCTTGAATTAGTTTACCTGTTAGATCTTTTGTGGACCAACGAGTCATAACCAAAACAATTTTACCGCCAGGTTGCAAACGCTGTCTAGGTCCTGACATGTACCAAGTCCATGCTTTGTCAAAAGCAGAACCATCGCCTTTTAAATCTTGTTCTTTGTGTGGGTCGTCAATAATTAATAGATCTGCACCCCGTCCAGTTATGGCACCACCGACACCGGCTGCAAAGTATTCTCCGCCTTGTTCGGTTTTCCATTTTCCTGCTGCCTGAGAATCTTCTTGTAGTCTAGTATCAAACATTTCATGATACTTCTCATCATCAACTAAGTTTTTAGTTTTTCTTCCAAAGTCAATTGCAAGATCTGCTGTGTGGGTTGCTTGAATTATTTTTAAATTAGGGTTTTTACCTATCATCCAAGCTGGTAAAAAATAGGATGCAAATTCTGATTTTGTATGACGTGGTGGCATGTTTACAATCAAACGGTTTATTTTGCCTGTAGCCAGGTCATTAAACTTTTGTCCTATGTCTCTGTGGTGTTTGCCTTCAATAAATTCTGGCCACATATATTTTACAAAATTTAGAAAATCATGTGTAACCAAATTTTGCATATTTTTTAGCTGATCAGATAACTGTAGGTCTGCGTATTCTTGAGCCTCGTTTTCAGGCAAATTTTTTATAATATTTTTTGGATCTATCATTTCAAAGCTGTTTTCAAATCAACCTACCATGACTGTGTTTATTAAGCAATATAGGGTAAGTCTGGGACCCCTATGGCCTTTTAGGGTGGGCCCCCGCCCGTAATTTACAAGCTATTTGCAACCTGTGGTGGTACCTCTATGGGTGGGCCCGCCCCAGTTTACAAGCAGAAGTTGCAACCCATTTTGGACGTGATGTTTTTGCAACACCTGACCCATAATGGACATAGTGTCTAGGATTTTCCTTGACACTATATCCTGTGGTTATTTGTTAATCTAATAAAACCATATATGCTTTCGCATTGTTTTTTCTAAACCAGCTTAAATGTTCTCGCATTGTCTCCCAGATTTTAGAAGCGCCTGTGCCTAGTTCCTTATCTTCTAGGGTTGCCATTGTCTCACATAAAAAAATTGCGTCGTGTCTTTTGGCTTCTTCTTTAGTGAGCATAACAGATTCACCTGTGAACCTGTTAGATCGTTTATATGTCTGCTCGTTTGCTTTCATATGTCCTTTCATTAGTTAGAGTTATAAAATAGATCAGTTATAAACTTATCTATTTCTTCATCAGATAATCCTTTAGCTTTAAGATCATCATAATATTCTTCGTAGGCATTTTCAAACCATCTTGTATTTACTTCGCAACTCATGATTTGTTTTCCTCGTTGAACGTAGCTTGTTGCTCGTTCCAGTTTTCCATACACGCATTGTAATAATCATTAAACTCTTGTTCACAATCCATACAATGTTCGTTGCTATTGACTGCCCACTCGTCGTTTTTAGGTGTGCAACCACATTCTTTACACGTTTTCATGATAATAGTCCTTTCGTTATTGTTTATCATATGTAGGATAATATATTATTCTGTACTAGTGTCAACCCCTCTTTCTTTTATTGTTTTATCTGTATAAGGTTTGCCATAATAATCTGTCCTTGTAAAAGTTTCAATTTCAATCGGCGTTTCAAGTGCCTCGTTTCGTGGGTCGAGTGCAACTATGCGTTGTATGTGTGTCCTCATAAAATCCATTAAACAACTTTGACTACAAAAAAAGTTAAACACACTATTTCTCTCGTACCAAGTCAAATGGGTATGTTGTTTTACTTTCCTAGTTCTTAAAACTTTAGAACCTTTAGAACCTCGCACCCTATCTTGAGTGCGAGATTTATGACAATGAGTTCCGTGGCACCAAATAAATTCGCTCACGTATACCACCATAGAATAGCGATTGAAACTACAAGCGCTATTCCCCACTCTACTAGAGTTAGTTCCATTTAATCCTCACTTGACCAGTAGCATTTCGCCAGCCGTCTGCGTCCAAGTCCCAATAGATTAAACAAGGGTTGCCATCTTTAGATAAAAATGCTTTGCCCTCAGTTCCGTCAGGTTTATCAAACTGACCTTTCCTAGTTATTATTTTCTTATGTTTCTTTGCAAAATAAGTTATATAAAAATTACTCATTACCAACTTTCTGCGTGATGATGTAAGTTATGCTATCGCCCTCACCCTCATCTAACACTTTTAATGCCTTAACTTTTTCTAGTGCTTGGTCAAACGAAGCAATAGGTTTTCTTGCTTTACTTACACAGAAATAATCATCTGCGATTTTTTGTAGTATGTGATACATATTTGTCCTTTCGTTGTTGTTATGTGGGATAATAACATACCCCACACAATTTGTCAAATGTTAATATTTAGTCGCTATTTGTGCCTCATAGTTCATTCTAGCTTTTATCTTATCTTCTCTAGTCTGATTTTTATTTTTCATACCTTTAATCATAGACGCAAGGTTGCTAGGATTGTAAATCGTCAAGCCAGTAGAGTTAGTTCTAACTAATTCTGCCTCGTCTAATTCTATTCCAAGTTCTTTGGCAAGTTCGATACCCTCACTTAAATATCTGTATGCTTTCAAACCGATTTTTAATTGGTCTGTCTGCTTACCAATACTATCTATCCAAGTTTGGTGTGTGCTTACAACTTTGGCTTTTGCACTTCGCCATTGTAAAAAGAGTTCATATTCTTTTTTAGTACAAGCGATTGCTCTACTTCTACAATGTGAAGTTCCAATTACATCTAGGTAATAAGGTGAGTTAAAGTCTTTAGTCATACCAATATTATTACAATCATCAGAATAACTATGACTTCCCTTACCCAAAAACTTATTGTTTGCGTCTACGTGCTTAGTTTTATGTGGGTTTTCATCTTTACCATTTTGTTGCGCAATAATATCAGGGTTTAAACCTTTAGCTTTAAGTTCTTCCCTATAATATGCGTGGGCAAAATGCTGACTATCCTCACTACTATTATAATTTTCGTTGCCATTTAGATTACCAAATAGTCCGAAATCAAAATGAGACTGCGTATCTGTTTTCTCGCCGTCCTCATCTACATCTTCGTTATGTGAAAAGTAAAAGCACTTATCTTTTGCTACTACATCACAGGGGTCGCCATACTTCTTTTTAAACTTTCGTAGTGTGGCTACATCATCAGTAGGGTATGACCTCTCTACAACTGCTCTTGCCAAATCAAAAGCTAATTTTTGGTGCGTGTTAAAATCCTCTCTTGATTGCATAAATGCTTGTTGCTCTTGGGTTTCTTCTTTTTCGAATACATCTTTTATTTTATTAAATAATTTATTTCTGTATTCGGTGTTCATTCTTATTTTAGACATATGTCCTTTCTGTTAGTGTTTATAATAATCCTACATTATCCCCTTGACATTTAATTGTCAAGTGTTTATATGGTATTAGGAATAACCTGTGTGAGATATGTAAAAAAACAATCTAATACACGCACAGGTTGTCCTTTCAGGTCAAAGGCGCTTGGAGTGAGGAAATAAACTCTATAGCCTAGGTCGTGAGACATTGTGTTCTGGGATTGTATGCAGGCATGCATGCAAGGAAGATCCTCGCCTACGCACACCTGCGCCCTTGAGCCCTGATCCATAGGGTAATGACTTTGCCCATACCGTTTTGGGAATGTAAGAAGCAGAAACGGTTATTCTATGGATCTGGGGTCAAGCTTGACAAGCGTCAAGCAATAGGATATTAAAGGATATGAATGAAGGAATGCAAAACTTAAAAGAAATACAAGACTTAGAAAATATTAAAGAAGAGATAAAAGCAATACTAAAAGACTTTCACTATGACAGTGATACAGAGAACATGTCTAAGGATGTTGTTATCGCTTTAGAAAATTTAGTTAAAAACTAAACTTGAGCCCTGGTCCTACTATTTGTGTACGATACAGTTTGCAAACTGGTAGTGGGACCTGGGGTCAAGCACCTAGTTAATTGCTAGTAGGCCTGTTGCCTAGGCTATTAAAATAAAGCACGCCGGCCTCAACGTGCTTGGCCAAACTTGAGCCCTGGTCCAGAAATGATAGGTCGCTCCTATTACCCTAACGGGCTGGACCTGGGGTCAAGCAAACGGATGGGATTTGATTTCCCGTATTAACCAATTGCGGTTGCCATACTGTTTGGCCAGGTCAAGTCAGAAAAGATTGATCATCTTGTAATGGGGCGAGGCGCCCGCTGTACTTGGCCAATTCAAAAAAAAAATTAACGCACAAGCTGCAAGCTTCAAGCAGGGTGGGCCCGCCCCATAATGAACAGGCATCAAGCGAACAAGCTTGACACGCTTAGGCATCTAGGATATAGTAGGACCATGTTTACAAATAGAGATTATGCAATCTAACAGTAATCAGAATGGGACGCTGGGCTGCGATCATAACCAACAGCCCGGACCCACAACAGAAAGGAATCAAATGAGTGCAGTAAAAAAGAAAAGCGAGACATGCGGAGAACAGCTTCGCAGGATGTGCAAGACCATCGCCGAAGAGATAACTTCAGGCAAGACAGAACGCCTGTCAGACTATGATAGTAAATGTGAGGTGATCCTTGAGGCTAGCCGTTTCATGGAAGACGTCTACAATATAGAATGGATCACGCACCAAGACAAAACTTATAAGGCTGCTAGGTTACTAGTTGCCGGAGGTGGTCCTAACATATGGGTGAACCTACAAACGGATACAGTTGATGGCTACTGGGGCACTGACAAGTACAGCCACGGCTTCGTGGACAACATTGGACTGGAAGAGGTCTGTGAAGAAATCTATAATGGCTGCTAAGCGTAAGTACGATCACATCATAACCCGGATCCACAACGCCTGGTGCCGTGAGAACGGTTACCCGGAGCGCAAGCCTTCAAGCAGAGTGCATATGGCCGGTAGGCCCAGGGCACAAGGTTCAAGCTTCAAGCCTTCCCTCACAAGATCCAAGATCCGAGAACCAGAGTACAAGCGATAGGTTCCAAGCTTAGGGGAACAAGCAACAAGCACAAAGGTGCAAGCTTTATGTTTCATGTGAAAAGAAACTTGGTGGGGGGATAGGGGGACAGAGTACCCCTTTGTCACCTTTAGCTCTAGTGTAAAAAATACTCCATTAGCATTTTGACAGAGACAATCAGGAGTGCCAAGTAAGGCACGATTCTCAATACGAATAAACGAAATTGATTTAAAATCTTTCTTTAATTTTTTATAAAGATTTGACTCTTTCATGGTGGTCTGAGCTGTGGGTGATCACTCTACTTTTTTAATTGCTTTACCCATTACAAGTGTAGGTTTTTCACACTTTAAAACTAATCTATGTGTCTCACGTGAACCCAATATTCTATTCTCTAACAACATCATTGCTGTTAAATCATACATTTCACCATTAGGTAATTCTATCTGAACCCTTGCATGTTGACATACTGGGGATTTCATGAACTTATCCAACGCCATTCTCAATTGCTTTCCACTTACCATTCTGACTTGTAATATACAATATATAGGATATATTGCAAGTATGAGCGATTATCCAAAAGCTAGTAAATATAGCCCAATACCAAAGGACAAGTATGGATTGCAAGAATTAACAGCTATGCAACGTGCATTCTGTGAGTATTTGGTTATGAATGAGGGTAGATGTACCAACAAGGATGCAGCCTTACATGCTGGATACAGTCCACCAAGAGCAGCAAGAGAAGCGTCAGAGCTTATGAAGTTACCGCACGTACAGGCCTACCTGACTAGACGTATGAACGAAGTTAATAAGGCATTTGTAGTTAACAGGGCCAACTTTGTGAAGCGTCAAATAAATTTATCGCAGAAGTTAGAGAAGGAAGGCAAGACTGAGAAGACTGCTGCGTTTGAAGCTATGATAGGTAAAGCTATGGGTATATTTATAGACAGAAAAGAAATTATTACTAGAAACTTAACAGCTGAAGATAAGTTAAAACGTATGGAAGAACTACGTAAGCAAGCTGAGAAGATGAAGAAAGTAAATGATCTGATTAAAGAATAACCTTATCCATTTTAATTATACAACCCATCGGGAAAACATTACGGTCTGAGAAGACTTCGTCGTTCTCATCATACGAACTAAACGTCCAAAGAAACTTTTTATTTTTTTTATAAACATACGCTTGCGATACCATCTTCGCACATTCGAATTTATCGAACTCTTCCGGTGTGTTATGACCCGCATCGCCGGTAATATCGAGCCACTTAATAGAATAGAAGTAATATTTCTTCTTACCAATCTTAGCATGTTTGTATCTCTTCTTCCTTTTGGGCATAACCTAGGTATAGTCTTTTTTCAATGAAATTTCAAAAAGCAAAATGCAAAATATACGCGCGCGTCCCTTATTTTGTTGTGGTTATTGGCTTATTTCACTTTTTCCAACTTTTTGCTTAAATAAGCCTTTAATACCAATGATTTTTAAAAAATTGTATCTTTTGTATCCAATTGTATCCTGACAAAAGATACAAATTTGAGCGAATAAGTGTTGGTATACAACACTTCTAGAATTTGTATCCTTTGTAACCACTTTTTAAAAAAATTATTTTTATTTTTTTTATTTTATTGAAAATACCCTATACAATGGATACAATTGCAATTAATGGCTAATTTACTGTACTATTTGATCATTTTTTGTATCTGCACAGTCTATTTCTTTGGATACATTTTTGTAATATTGGTCTACTTTGCGAAGGAATGCGTGCTTGTACCCCTGAAACTCCTTGTCCGATACCTCAAACTTCTGAAAAAAGTTATCTTTAGAACACATTAGAATGATTCCAGACTGTATCTGCGTGCCATATACTTGGTTATGGGCCATAGCGTATGCTGCCAGCTGAGTGAAGTAATCTTGTATCCACTCTCTACGTTTCGGCTTGTTTGTCTGTTTGAAGTCTATTATACTTTCGCGCCCGTTATAAATACCCACCACATCGGTAGCCCCTGCGTATAGATCCGGATAATACAATGTCACCTCAGTACCCCAGACTTCTCCCAGGTCCCCGAGCCCTGCTTCTATAACCCGTTGCGCCATGGTGTTAGCTTGTAGGCCCAGCTTTGTAAGGTCCATGTGCCCTGTTCCTTTAATATATGCTTCGAGGTACGTGTGCATGCTGGTACCACGTGCTGCTGCATCAGACATAATCTTATCTGCCCTAGCTGCGCCTTCCCTTGCTCGCCAATTAGCTAAGCTCTGTCGCTTCTCGTCCGACTGTGTTGCGGATAGTATAGTCGTTACACTTGGTAATTTTCTGTTATCTATGCTGTAGTGTCGTTTGCCGTTGATCAAGGCTCTTGTAGATGTAGGGTATATAAACTTCTTATTCCACTTCATCGCGGTAGCCTGTGCCTCTTTCTCGATTACCCCAACGTTTATTCCATGCAAAGACATTCATACGACTGCCGATCGTCTCTATCCATGATAACGGTCTATCAATCGTACGTTTCCACCATCTACTGACAGATGATGTTATATGGTCTATTAAATCAGGTATTGTCATTGTCTCCTTTAAAAAATCTTCTACAGTGCTCTGCAAACTTCTTATCATCTAATTGTTCAGCGAACATACCAAGGATAGCTTTGTATGCACCACCACTTTTATACTCATCGCTTACTGTCTTATCGTTAAATACATTATCGTCAGCGGGGACATCACGTCTGATACTCTCCCCGTCTAACGCCAAGGGTTCGACGCTACCCTCTTCGGGTCTCAGCTTAGGTCCAGAGGAACGCAATACTGCAGGACTTGTACCCCTACCTTGGTCAATTTTAAATTTTATTTTGTGTTTTATTGCCATAATGATCTATAATATCTTTTAACGCCTTCTTCTTTGTTACTGCGTACGGATAGATTGCGTTAGCTATCTCGTAGGCATCTTTAAAACCTCTTCGCCACCTGTACTGCATTTTGTACTCTTTACGTGGCTTTGGAATACATCTACCACCAAAGTTATCACAACACCATTGTATTGTCGCCTCATCTGTCATGACAATTTCTAATTGTATTCGCCAACAAAGATACAATCTAGGCCTGTTCTTACGTTTACTGCTCCAGTATCTCTTGTACGTAACACAACCCTCACCATCAAACAGACCGGCTAAGTATGCTTTTGCCTGACTCACTTTTTAGAAGGATTTAAAGCTATCTCTGCCAACTGTAATTCTTCTACGAGTCGATCGTTTTCTTTTTCTTTGTCCAACAATCTTCCCTCTAACTGCTTAACGACATGTGCTGCCATATCTAACTTCTGTATCAGTATATCTTGCTGTGTTTTTAATACATCAATCTGTTTTGTTAGATCTAGATCTCCCCTGTCGTCAACTGGCTCAGATAACCATTCGGTAAATCGTTTGCGTCTTGCACCATCAATAGCTTTCTCTAGTCTAATTGTATCTTTACTTTTTGTCACAATTATCCTTTGATATATTTACTTCACCTTTTTCTTTTAACCACACGTAGCTCCATTCACTGTTGCCTGGTGTGCACGCTTTACCAAACTGTACTCGGTATGTACAATTTGTAAGTAATAACGCTGTTAATATTATTAGCATTGTCTTCATTGTTGTATTGCTCCTTTCACTACTGTTTTAACTACAGTCGACACAGGATTTAACAGATCGTCTGGTCCTGTTGGTTTACTGCAACTTGTTATGGTTAATACCACTATAATCATAGCTATCAACTTCATCTATTTCTCCTTGCGAATTGCACATTGTGCACTGGGCTATAATTTCGTTAGGATTTCCTACTGCTTGGTTCGGTATCCTTATGTATCCATTGCCTGTACACCGTGGGCATATTTGTTTATTTTTTGTCGACTCTTCCATTTAACTTCTTTGCTTTCTCGTTCACTAATATGTTTATTACTTGTGCTCTACTAACTATGGTGTTCGGCACTAACATATTTTTTCTCATCTTATCTATCAAATTGTATGTGTCATGTGACAGCGATACATTTTTATATTTACTAATATCAGTCATTGTATGATATACTCCTTTCTGGTTATTGTTCATATAGGACTTTATACATAAAATACAATAGGTAGTCAATGATTAAATTTTTATTAGTGGTCAAGGTGTGTTCAGCGTTAGACGGTTCGTGTCTACCAGAGCAATCTGTGGCCGTACACGACTCATGGTACAACTGTGCCGTAGCAGGCATAGAAGAAACTAAATCACTTATGCAAATTATTGGTGAGGATTTAATTAATAGAAATAAATTAGTTATAGGTTTTTCTTGTCAGCCTAATAACACTATTTAATTATTGTGGAGGTTCATCTCCACATATGTATCCAATAACTTGTTTACCTTTGTACTCGTGGTAATACAAATTACTAAACATCTTTCTTTGTTTTAGTTCGTGTATCTTTACGTTATGGTGATACCAAGACTCACACGTTTCTCCTGATGCAACTTCAAAAGACGTTTGTTCTATTTGGCCCAAAGTGGACAGATAGAGTAGTGTTATTATCACCGGCTTCATTTATCTCCATTCACGTTCTGACTCAGCCAAGTCTTTTCCTTTTCTTGTGCCCCATGTTAAAACTTTGTTTAAACCATTTGCTTTCATATGTAATTTTGCATACGGTTTCCACGCTTTTACCATTAGATTTAGTTCTATCAACAATGTATTCCATTGTTTAGTAGAAATATCTGTAGCTTCTATTGTTACCTTTTTTGTCATATATCTCCTTTCTCTATCCTATATAATGTATGATCATACCAATTGCAAGTATTAAAAACAATATTATATTCCAGAACACTAACGCCCCTGGCCCCTGTACTTCTTACGTGCAGGTATGCGTTTACTGTAGCTTTTCGCGTGTTTACCTGGCCGTTTCTTCGGTGTACGCTTGTGGTAATTATTTACGCCAAATAAAGGCTTCTTTTTAGCCACGAGTATCGTCCAGCTCTCTTAACTTCATCTTGGTATCTTTATCAACTTTCATGTATTTTATTACACCATTTACTTTCTGCTCTATGTCATCACCACAATTAGTGCACCTGTAAAAAGATTGGTGTATGCCGACTAAAATAGTGTCTAACTGACAACTAGGACAGTGTCCTGTCACAAGTTCAGTGTTCAATACGCTTATTTTTCCGGTCATATATCTTTTTATTCTTTATTATCTTTGATGTAAAGTGTCTTAATTGTTTAGCCACAGGGTTTCTTTTCTTATTGGGCTTTTGCATTATTTTACTATGCTTAAAATTTTCTTTCGATCCATGTATATTTCTGTTTTAGCCTGTACTTTTTTACAAGAGAATACAACTCGCTCCGGATTTACTTCGTTCTGAGCTATGCGCTTTGATTTCAAACAATCGCTGAGGTTGTTTTTATATACATGCTCTATCATATTTCCGTTTAACGTTAAAATTAATGCAAATACAGTTTCTATCATTGATGATTGCTCCCGTTTCTAATTAACTTCTCTACATCTTCAGTTAACTTTTCAGTTCTTTTCTTTAAAAATTCTATGTTAACAGCATTATTTCTCATGCTTTTAATTTCTGCCTCTACATCTTCTAATAAACCACTGACATGTTCTACAATCATAAATAATTCTGCTTCTCCCGCTGATTGACCTAGTTCACCTCTTGGATATTTAATTCTAAACTCTGAGTTTTGTTCTAAATCTTTTTGCATTAATTCTAATTGCGTGCTGTGCTTGTTGAGTGTCTCATGCAAACCGAAGTATGCCCAAACACCAACAGCTACCCCTGCAACAATACCTAAAATTGTTTTAAGATCAGTGCTTACAGATGTGTTTTCTTTTAACCTCATTGTCCCTCGAATACCGGTCTGTCCGGATTTTCTTTTTTCCATCCATCTTTTAACACAGTCCAGTAACTAACGCTAGCGTCTGGTCTATCGTCAAAATTAGCAGTAGATGTAACACCTAACTTC
>VTLG01000242.1_pt1 | contig 16243 bp, 8 predicted proteins | sample 4694571 | NCBI WGS metagenome assembly VTLG01 (sample SAMN12604809, study PRJNA352737) | marine metagenome | biome: ENVO:00000447; feature: ENVO:00000209|ENVO:00000569|ENVO:01000036; material: ENVO:00002151; isolation source: viral sequences binned using virsorter ...
TTTTGTTATCATTTTGATAACTTCTATAAACATTTCTCAATATCAAAGTGCCTGATGCGTCAGACAACGCTGAGAGAACGGAAGGGCTAAAGGAAGTTCCAAAGTAAAATTATTAATCTAAGAGGAAACTCATGGCTAACGCTACAGTCTCACGCTTAGGTTTGGTTAACAACTCTGGTACTGGTTATGAAGCTTTATTTCTTAAAGTTTTCTCAGGAGAAGTTCTGACTGCTTTCTCTGAAAATAACATTTTCAACGACAGCCTTCACAACGTCCGTACAATCAGTTCTGGTAAATCAGCACAGTTCCCTGTTACAGGTGCTGCAACTGCTGCATATCACACACCAGGCACTCCTCTCGTAGGAGCAAACCAAATCTTAGCAAATGAAAAAATCATCAGCATTGATGATCTATTAATTGCACAGTCTTTCGTAACTGATCTTGAAGAACTCAAGAATCATTATGATATAAGGTCAATTTATGCAACTGAGTTAGGTAAGGCTCTTGCAAAAAGATACGATCAAAACGTAGCTAAATGTATAGCTAATGCTTCCAGAGCTTCAACCACACTTACTGGTGGATCTGGCGGTACAGTTCTTACACTTGCTAACGGTAATACAGCCTCTTCAGATGTAACAGGTGATGAGATAGCAGCAGCTATTTATGACATTGCTCAAGCGTTTGATGAAAAAGACATTCCTACAACAGATCGTTTCTGTGTACTACCACCTGCTGAGTACTACAAATTAGCTGAGTCTGCTACAAGAACAGTTGATGTTGACTTCAACCCAGGTGGTAACGGATCTTTTGCGTCAGGTAAAGTACAAATGATTGCAGGTATTCCTGTAATGATGAGTAACAACGTACCTCAAACAAACAAAGCTCCTGGTGCAGCAGACACTAACGAACTAGCTGGATCAAACAACACCTATATTGGTGATGACAGCAAAACTATCGGTCTTGTATTCCACAAGTCAGCAGTTGGTACTGTGAAACTTATGGACATGACAACTGAGATATCTGGTTCTGATTATGGAATCATGTATCAAGGTACTTTGATGGTTGCTAAGTATGCTCTAGGTCATGGAATCCTAAGACCAGAATGTGCAGCTACAATCAAGCTATCTGCTTCTTAACTACATACAGAAGGGTACTCAGCAATGGGTACTCCTTCTTTTTTCTTTGAGGTAAATTATGCCAAGTCATTACGGTAGAGATTCTTTAAAAATTAAGAAACCTAAAAAAAAAAGTAAAGGCTTATATGCCAACATCCATGCTAAACGTAAAAGAATAGCAAAAGGATCTGGTGAAAAGATGAGAAAGCCTGGAGAGAAAGGTAGACCTACATCACAAAACTTTAAAGATGCAGCTAAGACTGCTAAGAAATAATGACAACAGCAGCCACAACAGAACTAGAAAGCATCAACATTATGTTGGCTGCTATAGGAGAAGCACCTATAAATAGTCTTACAGGTACATTGCCTGTAGATGCTCGTTTAGCACAATCAACTCTTACAGAAGTAAACAAAGAAGTCCAATCAGAGGGGTGGAGTTTTAATACAGAGATAGATGTCACTCTTACAAGAGATGCATCTAATCATGTAGCCCTTTCTATAGACGTTTTAAGAGTTGACCCTAACATTCATCACCACACAGATATTGATGCAATACAGCGTGGTTTAAAGCTGTATGACAGACTAAATAATAAGTATGATTTTGCAAAAGATTTAATATGTACAGTCGTTTATTTTAGAACCTTTGAAGAAATACCAGAACCTGCAAGAAGGTATATAACAATTAAAGCTGCTCGTATTTTTGTTGATAGATTAGTTAGTGATGATGGTCTTAGGACTTATACACAACAAGACGAAACTAGGGCTAGAGCTATACTGATGGAAACAGACCTTAGTAATGCAGATCATAACCTGTTGAGAGGTGATCCTAGCCTTACAAGTGTCTTCGATACTTACAATCCTTCAAGAGCATTAATTAGGTAACTATGGGTGTTATATCTAGAGCTATACCAACTTTATTGAGAGGTATATCTCAGTCTTCAGACTCAACAAAACAAGCTGATCATGCTGATATACAAGATAATGCTGACTCTAATCCAGTTATAGGTTTAGTAAAAAGATCTGGTCTGCGATATATAACAGCTTTAAGCAGTTCTTCTTTAGGTAATGTTCATATACAAACTATTAATAGAGATCCAACAGAACAGTATGTAGTTATATTTAGCAATGGTAATGTAAAAGTTTATGATTTAGCAGGTAATGAAAAGACTGTAAACAAACCTGATGGTACAGCATATCTAAATACATCAGACCCTAGAAGCGTTATTAAGACTGTAACTATTGCAGACTATACCTTTGTTGTTAATACAAGCATTACAGCAGCAATGGATTCTACTGCTAGTGGTGGTACAGGAACTAAGGCAATAGTATTTATAAACCAGGCAACATCTAAAACAACTTATTCAGTTACCGTTGATGGTAATACAGTTAGTGATGACACCACAGGAGATGACCCACTAAGTACAGATACAGTTGCAACTAATTTAAAAAACAGTTTAGATTCTGCATTAAGTGGTTTTACCATTGCTCGTAATGGTCCTGTCTTATACATCAGAAAAAATGATAATTCTAATTTTTCTATAGATGGTACTGATACTCAGGGTGATACCAAAATGACCATAGTAAAAGATACAGTACAAAGGTTTACTGACCTACCAACTGTGTCACCTGATGGTTATGTAGTAGAAGTTAAGGGAGATGAGGATAGTAACTTTGATAATTACTACGTTAAATTTGTCACTAATAATGGTGGTGCTTTTGAAGAAGGGCAGTGGGAAGAAACAATAGCACCTGGTATTACTTTTAAATTTGATTATGCAACTATGCCTCATGTCTTAGTAAGACAGGCTGATGGTAATTTTAGGTTTGCAAAGGTTGATGGTGATACATACACCATATCTAGTGTTGACTATACGTTACCTAAGTGGGGAGAAAGAACCGTAGGTGATTTAGCATCAGCACCTAACCCATCTTTTATTGGTAGAAAAATTAACAACGTCTTTTTCTTCAGAAACCGACTTGGATTTTTAGCAGGTGATAATGTAATTCTTTCTAGTGTGTCTGAATTTTTTAACTTCTTTCCAGAAACTGTTATATCAGTTATAGATAGTGAACCGATAGATGTAGCTGCTTCTCATACTAAAGTTGCTATTCTTAAACACGCAGTGACTATGGGAGAACAGTTGATCTTGTTCTCAGAACAGACGCAGTTTGTATTAGCCAGTTCAGCAGATAACCTTACTCCAAAAACAGCTAACGTCATAGTGGCAACAGAGTTTGAAAGTAGTGATGATGCACAACCTGTAGGTTCTGGTACTTCTATTTATTTCTTAACTAAAAAAGGATCTTTTGCAGGTATCAGAGAATATATAACACAGGGAGATGAAATAAGAGATGCAGCTAACATTACTATCCATGTACCAAAACTGATACCAAGTAATGTTTTTAAAATGGCAGTATCTAACAACCAAGATGTATTGGTTTTATTAGGTAGTGATAATACAAACAAGTTGTATATCAACAGATGGTTATATGGTAATCAAGGTCAAAAGATATTAAACAGTTGGTTTACTTTTACCATCAATAGCAACAGATCTTTTAAAAATGTAGATTTTATTGGTACTGATTTATTTGCAGTAGTAGAAGAAGCTAATAAGGTAACACTGGAGAAGATACCTTTTGAAACAGACTTTACTGAAGCTAATGCAGACTTTCAGTTTCATCTAGACCATAAGGTTACAGAAGCAACTACAGGTGTCTCAATAGCTTATAGCTCTGGTACTGGTCTAACTACATTTACAGTTCCTTATAGATTAAGAGCAGACATGAATGTGGTTGGTAGATACCTTGCTGATGGAGAGACAAGTACATTTGTTGATGCACAGGGTAATACCAAAACACTAAAACCAGGACAGGTCTTAACTACAACAAATACGTCTAATGGTTCTACATCTACCATTACTGCTACAGGAGATTTTAGAAATAGTAAATTTATTATTGGTGAGCCTTACGAAATGCACTATAGGTTTAGTTCACAGAGACTTACTGCTGGTGGTAGTGGAAAAAGTGGAAGTGAATTTATAAGTGGTCGATTACAACTGCATCATTTTTATATTAAGTTTGAAGACTCTGGATTTTTTAAGGTGGAAGTAACACCAGAAAATAGAGATACATCTACCCATAAATTTACAGGTCGTTTACTAGGATCAGCTTCCAGTTCTATCGGACAGATTAATTTAGAGACAGGTACATTTAGAGTGCCAATTATGTCCAGAGCAGATAGAGTTAATATAGATGTAAAAAACGACACGTTCTTGCCTACTCAACTATCAAGTGCTGAATATGAAGCTATGTTCCATATGAGGAGTAGGAGAGTCTAATGGGACATTTAAGAAAAGCTAGTTTACAAGATCTTAGATATGTGGCTGACAACATGAGAGAAGTAGATAGGTTAGAAGCTTTATATCAAACAGGACAAGAACCACAACAAGCCCTTCAATTTACTTATATCTGTAGCAAAGTAAACATGGCTATAGCTGATGATAATGATCAACCCATAGGACTTTGTGGTGTTGTTCATGGTGGTGTTATATGGATGGTTGCTACTGATAAGTTGTTTGAAAATAAGAAATATAAAATACAACTAATAAGAAAAGGACGAGAATGGGTAGAAAGTTTATTGAAATCTTACGATATACTTTATAATTTTGTATATGCAGAGAATGATTCTGCTATTAAGTGGTTAAAGTCTCTTGGTTTTACCTTTATTAATTATCACGAAAAGTATGGAATCCAAGGTAAACCATTCTACGAATTTTTGAGGATAGCCTAGATGTGTGTTTTTGCTGCACCTGCTGTTGCTGGAGGTTTAGGTACTGGTGTTGGTTTAGCAAGTGTTGGCGGTGCTTCGGCAGCAGCATTTGCACCAGCAGCATTAGCTAGTTCAGCGATTCCAGCTACTCTTGGATTTGGTGCTGCAACTGGATTAGGTTCTGCTGCATTAGGTTCTAGTTTACTTGCAGCAGCACCAGCAGTTTCATACGCAGCACCAGCAGCTGCTGGAGGTTTATTTGGTCTTGGTGCTGCAACCAATCCTTTTCTTGCTTCACTAGGTATTAACCTTGCTACTGGTTTATTAGAACAACAGGCAGCTAGACAAGCTGCAAATGAAGTATATAAATCATCATTGATAGCAAACCAATCAGCAGAAGATGCCTTTAGAAATATGCAAGATGGTTTGGCAGAAAAATTAAAAGAAACAAAAGCATCAAAATCACAAGAAAAGTTTGCAGCAAATATAAGAGCTTTACAACAAAAAGGAGCAATCATTGCTTCAGAACGTGCAGGTCTTACTATAGATGTATTGCTTGCTGATCAAGAAAGACAGGCAGCAAACTTTAGAGAATCTATTAATCAAACAATGGAATCAGCAACACGACAATATGGTAGAGATGTTAAAGGTCTTATTGCAACTAGAGATAACAGACGTAATCAATTGCAAAGTAATATTAACCAAGCTTATAACCAAATCCCTTCATTAGGTAGCACCTTACTTAATGTAGCCACTCAGGGCTTATCAACCTACGGTCAACTTGCAGCATTATGACTAACAGTTTTCAAAGTACAGCTTTTACATCTTCTGCAAGTCCTGTAGATACTTTTGTAGCACCCCCTAGTGTTCAACCAAAGACAGGATTACAAGAACTTGCATCTGCTTTAAAGAGTATTAATCCTAACTTGCAAAAATTTGTTGCTACAAGAATGGAAAAAGCTGTGGAGAATGAACGTGCTGATATGACTATGGAGATTGCTAAAAAAGGTTTTAAACAAATAATTAAAGAACATAGAAACAAATATGGTGAAGAAGCTACTAATCAGTTAATTGGTGGAAGTATTTTTACAAATGATGAGTTTAGAAAAAGACAGGCACAAAATGTTGGATTAAATTTAAAAACTGATCTAGCAACTCTTTATTCAAATAAAACATTTAAGTTTACAGATAGAAATGGCAACGAAGTAACAAAACCAATAAATCACTTTGCAATAGATAGTCCTCAGTATCAAGAGTTTATAGAAGATGCAACATCTCTTACTGCTCAAAAAACACAGGGATTAAGTAACAAACACTTAGCAAAAGAATTTTACCCTTATCAGCAAGAAGCAATACAACAAATTACAGCAGAACATTTAAAATTAAATAATGAATACAAGTTAGAAAGATATACAAACAAGTTACAAGGACTTATGTTTAGTAACTGGAGAGAATACGATCAAGGTAATCAAGAACAAGCCTTAAAAAATATACAAGACATGATAGAAAGCAGTGTTGATTTAGGTCTTGCCAGTAAAGTTACACCTACAGAACTGTTAAAAATAGCAAAAAACCAAGCATCAAGAATTTTTGATATAGAACAATCATCAGGAGGTAATGGTTATAACGCTGCAAATAAATATCTAAAGATGATAGGTAAATTAAAAACTGGACCTAAACAATTACAAAAAGATGGTACTTATAAACAACGTGAATTAAGTGAATTTTTTGGTGAAGATATTTTAAAATTTAAAACAAAGCTTGCAGATTCATACGAAAAACTTAAACAGATAGAAAGAGAAAGAGTACAAGCTAATAAAGAAAAAAACTTTATTCGATTTGTTAAAGCATTTGGTGATGATAATGCGTCTTTAGCTGATTTATCTAGGGCAAATCCAGAGGATAGGGAATTTATATTTGAAACAATAGAAATTTATGCAGGTAATAGAGATGAATTATTTGATGATTTTAATTACAAAGTAGGAATAGGTTATTACGCAAATGATCGAACACAAATGTTTAAAGATCTTGCAAAAATAAAAGCAGATATTGGAGAAACATTTACTGATGAAGATAGAACAAACTATAACAATTCTTTTAACATAGCTAAAAGCAGTGGTGCAAGTAAGATTCGTAACTACGACACAAGAATCCAACGTATGCACACTGATGCAAAACAACTGTTAGGTAATACAGGTTTTGATCAAAATACTTTTCAAGACACAAACTATATTGCACCTTACATTGATTTAAAAGGAAGAATAGATAGACGTATTATTGATGAAGTTATCAATCAACCTGGTTTAACTGCAAAAGAAAGAGAAGATACGTTTAGAGAAATACAGGCAGATTACGTTAGCAGTATAAATGCAATAAAAACTGGTAAATACAAAGACTCAGGAACATTTGATACTGAAGAACAGAAAGAAGACAGAATGGAAAAAGAAGCTATACAGGCTATTGCAGATGATTATGGATTAAGTATGGAAAACGCTACTGCAATATATAATGAAGAATTTATAGAAACAGAAATTAACCCAACAAAAACAAAAGAATTACTTCCTAACACTACATTTGATAGTACCGAAGAAATAAATAAAATTATAGAAGCAAATAAAAATCAAGAAACTACAACAGATACTACAACAGACAATACAACTACAGAACCAGGTTTGATTGAGTTACTAAGAGAAGGAATTGGTAATTTATTTAGTATGAATGATGATCAAACAGAACAACTTACAACTCAATTAAGAAGCATAAGAGAAAACTTAGATGAGACAAGTATAGGAGTTGTTGACACTATTCTAAATGCTTTGTCAGGACCACCAGCAATGGCAGGTGAAATGCCTAGTGTTCTTGATGAAATAGATATTACACAACCTTTAGTTTATAACTCTCTTGAAAGGCTTGCTGTAGAAGGTGGTTTTACACCAGAACAAGCTAAGATCATGGCTGCTATAGCGTTAGCTGAGTCTAGTGGTAGAGCAAATGCTTTAAATGATGATATTAATACAGGAGATAATTCTTACGGTTTATGGCAAATCAACATGATTGATTATCCAGATTACAAGCTTGGTGAGGAAAGAAGAGGTAAATTAAAATTAAAAGATAATGATGAATTATTTAACCCTGCTGTTAATGTAAGAGCAGCCAAAATGATCTTTGATGAACAAGGCTATGATGCCTGGTCTGTTTACAAAACAGGAGCTTACAAGAAGTTTTTACCCAAGACTAATTAACAATGACTGATTCCAATTTAATTAAACAAGAGCAAAACACTGTTCCAGAAGGTGCTTTTGGTATAGGGTCAAAAACTACTGATGACTTTACTGAGCAATATAAAAACGTAGAAAGTTCTATTGATTGGAATCAAACTATTGATAAAGAAGATTCTATTAACAGATATTATATGGACGAAACTCCTGTCTCTTTTGTAGATGAAGGCAGTGAGAATGATGTAAATAATCAAGCTTTAAAACAAGCAGCAGGTTTAGGTCTTGAAATAGGTGCTGGTATAGGAACAGATACTTTAACTGCTCCACTACTTGTTGCTCCTTTTCCTGGTGCAAGACCTCTTTATTTTGCTATAAATTTTGGTTCTGGATATCTTTCTAATGTAGCCGCACAAAAAGTAAGAGGAGATGATTTTAGCGTTGGTGAAGCTATAGCTGCTGGATTTACTCAGATGATACCTTTTGGATCTACAGGTAAAGGTGTTAAAGGAATAGCAGGTGCAGGTCTTCAAGGTGCTACTACTGCTGTAGGTGAAACAACAGTAAGAACAGGTATTGACGAACAAAGACTTCCAACACTAGAAGAGTTTGGAATTTCAGCAACACTTGGTACGGCACTTGGTACAGGTTTTAAAGGATCAGCAGAAGGATTACAAAAACTATTTACTAAGTATTTTGGTAAATCAGCAGATGAAATAAACAGATTAATTACACCAGATGAAATAAAACAAGTTGATAAAATTTCTAAACAAGTTGATGAAATTTCTAAACAAGCTGATGAATTAAAACAACTTCAAGTTGATGAAATAGATGAAACTGAATTATTTAACAAACTAGGAAACAGACCACCAGTTAAACCATTTAAAACTAATCTTGAAGCTAAACGTGGTTTAAGCAGAGGTGCTGATAATTTAAAGAAAAGACTTAGATTAGAAGTCAATACAAAAGGTGCTGATCCTAATGAAGTTGAAGCAATAGAAACATTTATCGACACTATTGGCGAAAGAATGTTTGATAAAGAAGCATTGTCAATTACTACAAAACTTGCTCAAGGAGGACAATACAACTTTGCTAACAGCCTTATAAGAATTAGAAAGCAAATTGTAGAAGGTGTTGAACAAGGTGCAGGTGGTGGATTTGAACACGTTATGATCCACGAACTATGGCATAGTCTTTCAAGATATTTACCAAAAGAAGATTTAACAAGATATAGAAAAGAATTTAAAACTGCTCAAACAAAATATTTAAAACAATTTGAAAAAGAAAAAACAGCATTTGTTAGAAACAATACTCCAGAATCTTTAAGACAAAAGATTGGTCCTAGTCCTATTTCTTTTAAACTTCCAAAAATAACAGAAGCAAATTATCTTAAAAAAGCTAGAGACTACTTTGATAAGACTAAATTTAAAAACGAAAACTATAGATTTACCAATATTGATGAGTTCTTTGCTGAGAATATGGCTGATGAGTTTATGGATATGTACAGAGGTGAAGCTCGTATAGCAGGTAGTCCTTTAGATTTTGCACCACAAGGAACTTTTAAAAGAATTGTTCAAGAAACTAAACTGTTTTTAGAAGATTTATTTGTAAGTCTTAGAGCTAGGTTAGGCGGTAGTCAAACAAGAAAAATCTTTAATGATTTTGTTAAAAGAAAAAATGTTAAAAAATATAGAAACGTGCCTCTAGATTTAGAAAATGTAGAAGGTATAACTGGAATGGCAAAGAAAAAGAAACCAAAGCTAGGTGATGAAGGTATTACTCCTAACCAGGTAAACCCAGAACAAGTCAGCAATTCGCAAAGACAATTTAACCTTATTGCAAAAAGAATTGCTCAATTAAAAGATGCAGGTACATTTTCTAATGTAAAAACAACAGAAGATACTATTGATGGTGGTATTGCAATGTTGGCTGATACAAATAAGTTAAAAAACCACGCCAAGATGTATGCCAAGATGTATGGTCTTGTTCCTACTGATGAACTTAACTATGCACTAGCTGAATCTATAACACTAGCAACACAAAATACAGCAGATATAAATCAAAAACTTATTAACTCAATCAATGTTACAAAAGACCCTGCTGCAATACAGACAGACATTAATGATTTAGTTACTTCTATTGGTGAGATAGATGAATGGTTACGTCTTGGATTGCCTTTAAGAACTGAACAAGGTAGAGGTTTGAGATCAATGCAAATACCTACACAGGGAGTTCCTTATGAAGAGTTTGCAAAAATGACTGCTGCTGAAAAATATAAGTTAAACAAAACAGGGCAGTCTGATATAAGTATCAAATCATCAGAACAAAGTTTGCAGTTACAAGATTTAAAAGCAAAACTCACAGAAGCTTTTGAAGAAGCACAAGAAACAGGTGATTATACAAAATTAAATAAACTTACAAATACAATTAAAAGATCACAGGGTAGTGTAGAAAAACTATCTGCTTTATATAGAACAGGTTTGCTTGGTAGAACATTATCTCAATTTAATCAGGGTGTAAGAGTCTTTAATGAGATTGGTATAAATGCTTTGTTATCTGCTCCAACAACTAACGAAGTAAACTTTTTATCAGGTATGTTAGAAACCTATACATCAGCTTTTGAACTTGCTTTAGGTGCAGGTAGTAAAACAGAATTTAATGCAGCGATACAACATCTAATAGGTCTTCATTCTAATTTTAATTTTTCTTTAAAAGCATTTGATCAATCATTTAAAACAAGTGACAACTTTATTAATAGAGGTGCAATAAAAGCTGATTACGGAGAAAGGTTTATAATCTCTTCTGATGATCCAGGTTTTATTGGTAAAGGTATTAATACAACAGGAAAAGTTATTAGATTTCCTAGTCAACTAATGACCGCTACTGATGCTTTGATACAAGCACCTAATCTTATAGGATCTATTCACTATCAAGGTCATATAGAAGGCATACAACAAGGCTTAAAAGGTCAAGAGTTAAGTAATTTTGTAAAAGGACATTTAGATGGAATCATTGAATATTACGCTTCTAACAGTGGCAAAGGTATTAAAGATCCTATAACAGCAAGAATATTAAAACGATCACAAGAATTTGCAAAACGCAGTACTTTTACTGAAGACATCAGAACTGATGGATATAGTGGTTTTGGTAAAACAGCAAAAAAAATTAATGAAACAGCTAATGAAGTTCCTTTAGTAAGAGCTTTAATGGCTTTTGTTAGAACTCCTACAAACATTTTAAAAAGACAATTAAGAAGAACTCCTGTTCTAAATAACCTTGTAGGTGAGTTAAGAAATGACCTTAACAGTGTTGATCCAATAGTAAGAAACCAAGCTAGAGGGCAAATGAGGTTAGCTAATGGTTTAGGAACAGCGATTGTTTCTTTAGTTGCTGTAAATGCTTTTAGAAAAGATGATCCTAACTACTACCCTCCCACAATCTTGACAGGTGGTGGTCCTGATTTCACCACAAAAGAAGGTAGAGCAGTATATAGCAATATGATAAAAAACGGATGGCAACCATATAGTATTGGCACTTTACAAAAAGATGAAAATGGTAATGCAATTATTGGAGAAGATGGCAAGCCAGTATATAAATATCAGTCTTATGAAAGAATAGATCCTTTATCAACTTGGATTGGTTTGATGGTCGATTTTGTTAATGTAAGTGGTTTTTTAACTAATGATGAATATGATGAATTTATGGTTGGATGGGTAGGAGCTTTTAGTAGAAACCTTATTGATAGAAGTTATACAAGACAAGTTTATGAAGCTAGTCGTGCTATCTATGATGAAAACAGACGAGAAGATTTCTTTGCTAGACAGTTAGCAGCTAGAACACCTTATGCCAACTTTGTAAGATACGCTAAAAGATTACCAGGCGACCTTTTAGATATGGTTGGTCAAGAGAAAGGAGAACGCTTTAGACAAAAACGTGATTTAAAAGTAAGAGCAGGGGATATAGTTAATGAACAAGGTAAAGAAATTCAAGGAGCAAGCGAACTTAGAAAGTTATTAAATCAAGCATCAGAAACTGTACCTGGTTATAGTGCTGATCGTCCTTACATGAGAGAACACATAACAAATGAACCAATGTTATATCCTGAAAAAGCAGGTCCAGATTTGTTTAACTTTGTTAGAAAAAGTCAAAGTAAAAACCATCCTATATTTAGTGCTTTAGCTAAGATTGGAAAAACTTTAAGAGAACCATCTGATGTTATTACTGGTAGTGCTACTAACAGTCAAATAGAACCGTACAAACTAACATCAAATGAATATGCTGAATTAAGAAAGGTTGTAAATAACCATATTCCAGCATCACAAGAATATGGCAACAATAATCTTAATGATGCTTTGAAGTTATATCTTAAGAGTTCACATTATAAGAAGAATATTGCAATAGTTGAACAAAATGGTGTTGAAGATTCACCAATAGCAGTAGATCAGATATACGATGAGTTAAGAGATATAAACAACTATTACATTGAGGAAGGAGAAAATGAGTGGATAAGAAATTCGGGAACAGGTAGAATAGGAGAACAGCGACAAAAAAAACGTGACACTCAACTCAAGTACCTAAAAAACCTTCAATTATTATCTTCTGACTAATCATGGCTACTAACACTGCTGCATCATTTACAAATCACACTGGTAACGCTACTGCGGGTCCTTTCAGTATCTCCTTCTCTTATCTTTCTGAAGATGAGATAGATGTAACCGTAGGTGGTGTCTTAAAAACTAAGACCACACACTATATATTTCCTAGTGCTACCACTATTTCTTTTACGACAGATAATCACCCTGATCACGGTGTTGCTATTAAGTTTCAAAGAGATACTGACATAAGTAGTAAGAAAGTAGATTTCCAAGATGGTAGTGTTCTTACAGAGGTAGACTTAGATAATAATAGTGATCAGGTATTATTTGCTCAACAAGAGATTACAGATAAAGTAAATGGCATTGAAGAAGGAGCTACAGCAGATCAGACAAACGCAGAGATTAGGGCTTTAGTAGAGAGTGCAACTGATAGTAATGTCTTTACAGACGCAGATCATTCCAAATTAAATGCAATAGAAGCTTCTGCTACAGCAGATCAAACCGCTAGTGAAATAAGAACACTTGTAGAAAATGCTAGTGATAGCAACGTGTTTACTGATGCAGACCATAGTAAGTTAAACGCTATTGAAGCAAGTGCAACTGCTGATCAAACCGCTGCTGAGATAAGAACTTTAGTAGAGTCAGCCACGGATTCTAATGTATTTACTGATGCAGACCATACAAAATTAAATAGTGCTGCAACCTTAACTGATACACAAACACTTACAAATAAAACATTAACAACACCTGTCATTAATGATCTTAGTGGTACTGCTGTTGTTACCTCTGGTACTTCTACCAGTGATAATAAAATTTATTCAGCTAAACGTGCAGGTGAAATATTCTATGGAAAAGATACTGTAGGAGAAATACAGTCAGGTGAAACTTGGAGTAGTTCTGATGATAAGGTTGCTACTACTGCTGCTATAGATGCAAGGATTACAGATTTAGTTGATGATGTCGGTGGTTTTGTACCAATAGATAATGAGACAAGTTTTCCTAATGCTAACCCTGATGTAAATAACGGTGCAGGTACTTTAGTTAGTATTAAAGCGTTATCTCAAAATGTAACTTCTAATGGCAGTGGTGAAATATCTATCAGTAATGGAACAGTCGGTAACTCAACTGTAACCATTACAGGAGCTACAGCAAGCACTACTTTTGCTGCTGGTTTCGGATTGATATTAGAAACTACTTCTACTCTTAATACTTATACCTTCCATAGACTTACACCAAAAGCAACAGAGGTAACAACTGTTGCAGGGATCAGTAGCAACGTAACTACTGTTGCAGGGATTAGCAGTAATGTAACTACTGTTGCAGGAATAAGTTCTAATGTTACTGCTGTAGCAGGTGTATCTAGTAATGTCACAACTGTAGCTGGAGTAGCAAGTAATGTTACTACCGTTGCTGGTATAGCTAGTGATGTAACAGCTGTAGCTGGAGATGCTACTGATATTGGTGCTGTAGCTGCTAAAGCCACAGAGATTGGACGTTTAGGTACAGCTGATGCTGTAGCAGACATGAACACTCTAGGTACTAATGCTATTGTATCTGACTTAGATACTTGTGCTACTAACATAGCCAATATAAATAATGTTGGTGGTTCTATAGCAAGTGTTAATACAGCAGCTAGTAACTTAAGTTCTATAAATAACTTTGGAGATAAATACCAAGTAGCATCTAACAACCCATCAACAGATGGTGGTGGTAATGCACTTGCTGCTGGAGACTTGTATTTTAATACTTCTGCTAACGAACTAAAGGTTTATAACGGTAGTTCCTGGCAGGGTGGTGTAACAGCTAGTGGTAGTTTTGCTGCTACAACTGGTAATACATTTACTGGAGATAACAGATATAACGACAACGTAAAAGCTCTGTTTGGTACTGGAAGTGATTTAGAACTATACCATAATGCCACCTACAATATTCTTGATAATGTCAATGCAGATTTACATATAAAACATGGTTCTGAGTTTCAGGCAAAGTTTAATCAAGATGGTGCTGTTGAGATTTTTTATGATGGCAACGTCAGATTAGCCACTTCAAATGCAGGTGTTTATGTAACAGGAGCTATTACTGGAACTGCTGATGCAACAATAAATTCTTTAACTGTTGGTAAGGGTGCAAACTCTGTTGCTGGTAACACTGTTCTTGGAGAAAGTGCTTTAGATGCTTCTGTTACTGGTGGAAATAATACTGCTATTGGTATAAGTGCTTTAACAGCAAACACAAGTGGAACCAGAAACACTGCTGTAGGTGCTAATGCCCTAGATGCTAATACTACTGGAAATTATAATACTACTACAGGTTATAACTCATTAGGAACAAACACAAATGGCACAGAGAATTCTGCTTTCGGAGATCATGCTTTATATGCAAACACAACTGGAGATAAGAACACTGCTGTAGGTAAAGTAGCTTTATATCTTAATACAACAGCTGATAATAATACAGCCGTTGGTTACGCAGCTTTAGAGGCTAATACAACTGGAACTCAGAACGTAGCTGTTGGTGCTTATACTTTAGATGCTAATACTACTGGAAATAACAACACAGCACTTGGTACATCAAGTTTATCGTCAAACACAACAGGAATTTACAATACTGCTGTAGGACATAGTGCATTAGCTTTAAATACAACTGCGAATGGAAATACTGCTCTTGGTCGAGATGCACTTAATAAAAACACCGAAGGACATTCAAATACTGGTATTGGTCGAGATGCGTTATTAAACAACACAACGGCAGATAACAATACTGCTGTTGGTTCTTTTACTTTATATGACAATACAACTGGAGAGTCAAATGTAGCTGTAGGTAGAAGTGCATTAGAAAACAACACAACAGCTAATAACAACACGGCTGTTGGTAAAGACACATTAAAAGAAAACACAACTGGACATTCAAACGTAGCCGTAGGAGCAGCTAATACTGCGGTAGGTCTTGGAGCATTAGACCAAAACACAGCATCTCTGAATACTGCTATTGGTTATCATGCTTTAGTAGGAAACACAAGTGGTAGTTATAACGTAGCTGTGGGTGCATATACTGCTGATGCAAACACAACTGCGGAAAGTAATACTGCCATTGGATATAGTGCGTTATCTGCTAATACAACTGCAAGTAACAACACTGCTGTAGGTAAAGATGCATTACTATCAAACACAACTGGAGCTTATAACGTAGCTGTAGGAGCTAATGCTTTAGATGCCAATACAGACGCTAATTCAAACGTGGCTATTGGTTATACAGCTTTAACTTCAAATACTACTGGACAGATGAATGTCGCTGTAGGCACAATGTCAATGGATGCACATACAACTGGATCAAGCAATGTTGCAGTGGGTCAAAATGCTCTTGGAGAAAATACGACGGCAAGTAATAATGTTGGAATTGGTGCAAGTGCTTTACAAGAAAACACAACTGGACAGTTTAATAATGCAGTCGGTTCTGGTTGTTTAGATGCTAATACTACTGGCGGTAGTAATACAGGTATGGGTCACAATACTCTTGGAGCAAATACAACAGCAGCAAATAATTCAGCTT
>VTLG01016846.1_pt1 | contig 16243 bp, 24 predicted proteins | sample 4694571 | NCBI WGS metagenome assembly VTLG01 (sample SAMN12604809, study PRJNA352737) | marine metagenome | biome: ENVO:00000447; feature: ENVO:00000209|ENVO:00000569|ENVO:01000036; material: ENVO:00002151; isolation source: viral sequences binned using virsorter ...
CCAGTAATCACATCTGGAACATCCTGCATCCAATAACTAATAAAATGATTTAATAGCTCATACTCTGTAGGACAATGATGATATGTTACGTCCTTACGATCATTCTGAAAGGGCTTAACTCCCCAAGTGATGATTTGCTTCGTTGTATAGTCCTGTATACTAATAGCAAGGATCTCTTCCTCGCACGATTCAACATCAGGGAACCCTTGCTCAGACGCAACTTCAATATCCAAAGTAACAAGTTTAATCTTACTGATGTCAAACTTAATTTCATCTTCGGGATATTTCTCTGATATGTATTGGTAAATGTAGCGATCATTGCCATATATCTCAAATCCCTCCACATCCTCATATTTCTTATAGAACTCCCTACAATCTCTAACCGTTCCTGGATTAATAGCTTCAACTTTTTCTCCCGCCAACGTTTTATATTTAGCTTTTCCTTTAGATTTAACAAATAAAGTGGGGAAAAACTCATCCCTATGCTCATATCTATTACCATTTTCCACACCCCTTACCAGGAATTGGTTCCCGATTAGTTGAACATTAGTATAAAATCGCATTACAAAAATCTAATATTAAAGGAAATGACCGTCTTTCTAGTAGTAGAACGATTGGGTGGTGATTTATGTTGTAGTTTAGCATCAAAGCTCAATATTTGTCCCTCTTTCACTCTAGTAATAATTTCTTTACCTGTCTTAGGATGTTTTATAACAGTCCTTAAAGACTTATCTTTCAATTCAACAAAATAAATGTTAGTTAAATCATTAGGTTCCTCCTCACTATAATGTCCATGATATGCATGTTCTGCACCAGAATTTGCATAATATTGATTATACCATGCAGCATTTATCCCCAAATCTTTTTGTTTAAATTTGTCATAAACAAACTTTTGATACCTATGTTGATCTGCAGGTGATAAAGCAAACTGAAACCAACGAGTCTCTGCTAAGGTATAGTCACTATTACTAACAAAAGAATAATACTCTTTTACATCAATGTTCTGCAATTGACAATTATTCCTTGCCATAGCAGTAAGAATCCTTTCTTTATTAGAAGAATGATCTTTAACATCTGTAATGTAATAAAGAGGTTTAAAGAAGATCATTCTTCAGTAAGATCTTGATATTTTTCAAGTAAAGTTGGTGTTGGATCTGCTAGGGTTAATATCTTATCAGAACTCATCATAAATGTATCCTCTCTTGTAACACCATTTAAAAATGGTTCCAGGGTTATAGTCCCTTCCAAAGGATTAACCCAAAATGGATTCACTAATTTACAATCAGGCTCCCCGATATCAACTGCAGCAACTTCTCTAATCTCACTTATTAGAACTTGCTGAGTCGTTGTCAGTGCTATTACCTTTATTGTTTTTTCCATATTCTACAATGTCCTCAGTGTACATTTCTTTAAGTTTAGTTACTGGTTCTACCATGGTAATCATCCAATCAGCAGGGACTGGAATAGTTTCATCTTTAGAAAGAGGCATCCATGGAAAAAGAGACACTTGAAATCCTGATTGTTTCTTAGGTCCATCTTCACTCACCACATTGGGATCTCGCATCTTAACAACACAAGGTTTATTCAGATGATATCCAATAACCTGGCTATTCTCTTCAGTACCAACTCTCATTTCCGTGACATCAGAAATAACATCTTCTCCTGATTTGAGAAGCATTAATTTAATCGTCATAATAATTTTACCTTATCATATATGGAAACTACTTCCTTACTCGGATCAGGAATATGAGAAAGTATATTTCTTAATGCTACCACTTCTTCTGCTGTTAGAGTCAATCCTCTATTAGTTGTATAGGTTTCAATTTTTGGTCGATAATCGCTACCTAATGCGGGATACGGATCTGCCATAATTTTAATTTACCTCTGGTTATTGTAACATAAAAAAAGAGGACCGTAAAGGTCCTCTTCCATCTCGAACTCATTTATATTTAGAGATACTCCTTACGAGCATGATGATCAGGAATAATCTTACCTAACTCCACGGTGAGGAGTCCATCGGTAAAGCTGACCTGTCGTACTTCCGTATCATCAGAGAGCGTCCAAGCCCTTGTGAAAGATCTTTGTGCCAATCCTTTGTGGACAATTTCTCCCACATTCTCTGATTCTTCTTTTTTGCCCTGTACATATAGCTTTCCAAACTCCGTATAGACGGATACTTCATCTTTCTTAAATCCCGCAAGGGCGATTTCGAGTCTCGATTCGACATTATTTACTTGAATTACATTATATGGTGGATAATTTGAAGATGTATCCACGCCATCCCAGAATCGATTGAGATAATCATCCATTCCTATGCTGTTTCTTTGAATCCTGTCAAATAATTCAGGAAGATTGGCAGCATGATACCTGGCTAGTGTACCCATGATTGTAGCTCCTTTACTAAGCGAGTTTGTGTTTTGTGAACCCTTTCGGCGTTCACCTATATTTATAGCACAGACTGCAAAAAAGAGCAGTGGGGTTTACCGATTATTCTTCTGCGGTTTTCCCCTTCTTACCAATGTTATACTTTTGCTCTAACACCCAAAGACCTTTATCTTTATATGCAAGAACCTTTATTTGATTCAAAGGTGCCACATCAGCAACAGAATCAGGTTTTACAACACTAATGAGACCCCAATCAGCGAGAAGACGAGCAATACGATTCCTACGCTGAACATCATTAGAAGTAAGATTAGCGTGTTTACCATCGAGTGCAAATAGTTCCTTAAAATGCACAATATAGTATCTACCTTGCTTGTGTAGAATATGGCAAGATTGATATAATTTCTTTTCCTTCCTTGACGCTACTCCAATTCTTGTAAGTGTTTCGCGAACCTTTAGAAAGTCATCAGGTTCATTAAGAGTTACTTCCACCATTTGGTCTTGCGACCACTTGACTTCAGGTTCCACCGCAGTAGTCATTTCGATCCTCCAGTTTCAAGTCGTTGTTTAATAAATTCCAGTTGTTGTCTTGATAAAATTTTCAGTGCTTGAGACGCTTTCTCGTTACTATAACCATAGTATTGTTTAACACATTGGAGATCCGTGACTTTTTCCTTACGGAGCCAGGGCGAAAATCTCTTTCTTTTCCTAAGTGTATTTAGATAAAAACTATATTGCATGTCTTTATCAAGGAAAGAGTATTTATTCATCTCATTCACAAACATTATACAATCAAGATTACCTGATAGACAACGATTAATAATATAAGGAGCATAATCCTTAATGACAGAAGGATCTTCCTCAATAAGATTATTCTTATTGAAGTTAATAGAATTCAACCAATCTTTAAGTTCAAGCATAAGTGGACACTATCACTACTCTACGTTTACGAGCAGGTGGTCTATGATGATGCCACCCATCCATTACTATAACATCATCTTCTTGTCCTACAAAACCTTCACCCTCACATACAGTCTCTCCACCATCAGGATCGGTAAGATAAGTTATCATATTATTATGAGGGATATCATGATCTTTATGAAGAACAGATAATTTATTACTTCCTGTAGGATGCACACAATTTATTGCCATCCTATAAAAATTATTAACCTTTATATCGTTATGATATAAAATATCTAATACAACATCATGCACTCTCTCTAAGTAAGGAGATATTGGCTTTGAATAATACTGTCTATTTCTTAATCCCAATTCTCTCTCAGGTGGTGCTAATAAATTATGACTATAATATCCAAAATCTTGCTCATCTTCTCCACTATTAAGATCAGGAGTTGCCAATTCACTCCAATACCAAGGAAAATTAACATTCAAAACTTCCTCCTTCATCTCATAATAAGCCTGAGTTTTAGGATTTTCTAATCGTGTAAGGGTCATAATTTAGAATAAGGATCAATGTCTTCACTTAAGGCATCAACATCCCTGATGAGATCATTATATTTCTCATCAGACTTAGCAAGTTCTTGTTCGCCTTTCGTAGTATAGTGTAGCACAACAGGATTAAAATGCTCTTGATGTTTCTGTTCTTTATAACCCATTGTAACATCCTGGATACCAAATAACCCACCCATTATTTCAAGACGGCTGAGTATAGTCCAAATAGCATACTGATCCACAATCCTTGGATTAGGAATAGGATAAAATTGTTCCTTTCTTTTAAAGTCATTCATCAACTCCGTTAATTCATCTAAACTCTCAATAATAAAATTATGAACATTATTATTAAGCAACATCACCCCACAACAATACTTGTATATCGCACCTCTTCCACCCAAATCATAGATAGCTTCATCAACTTTATCCAATGATACTCTTATATTTTTACCTCCACCTGTATTGGGATCAAACCTAAAACCAAACTCTTCTCTACCATATACATCATAATAGCAATAAGTATCAAAAATATATTGGACATCATCATAAAACAGAGTATCTGAATCAAGATAAAGGATATTACAATCCCTTCTCTGGAATGACTTAAGATTATACCATCTATGAATTGACCATGCACTCAACATATGATGATCAAATCCCTTAACAAACGGTCTTATGAATACAGAGTACTCAGACTTAAAATGATCGGGAACAAGATTAGGCTTGTCACAAAAAAGATAAACAGATACTTCATTATTAAACTCCCTTAGGGATGCAATACTATGCTTAAGACGCTTAAATTCATGATCATTAATATGATCATGCTGACTCATCTTATATGAATAGAAAACAATGTTCTCAGACTTTTGATTTGTCCTCCAACGAAGTTTATCTAATTTTTCACGACTTGTCATGCAGCCATAGCCTCCGACTCATTAGAATAATTCATTAATATTAATTCCTTTCTTTTCTTTTGATCCCTCATATACTCACCCACTGAACGCATAGTATATGTTAAATCAAACTCAGCAGCATTCCATCCTTCAAACCTATCTCTTACCAACTGATCTGAATTATAACTAACCATCATTGGAATACTATGCTCATCACAATCCTCAGCAAACTTATCATGATCGAAATTCTTATGCATAGATCCCTTCTTACCATAAAGATTATCCTTTATATCATAAGGAGGATCTAAGTACATGAATATTCCATCATGAACATTCTCTCTCAACAAATACTCATAGGAGTATCCATTAATATGCCAATTAGAAATTATTTCAGAGTATCCAGGTAATTTTTCAATCCCCCGTACTGAAAAATTGCTCCGGGAAGCTTGAGGTGAAAAACTAGAGCTCTCAGTGAGACCACTAAAACTGCACTTGTTAACAATATAGAAAGCCACAGCGCGGTCAATGGGTGACTCACTAGTCTTCCCCAATATATCTTTGGAATTGTTAAATAATTCTCTTGCTGAATCTGGATCATTATGTGTAAGTTTATAATCTAATAATTGGTCCTTCATTTCCACCCCAAACATTTGGAGATTCATCCAAAAATTTACAAGAGGTTCATAAAGATCATTAACAACAATCTTTAAATGAGGATACTTCTTACTAATATGTATCGCTACGCTACCTCCACCAAGAAAAGGTTCACGAAACTCAACATAATTTCTTAGATCAGGAAAATACTGATCCATTTTAGTTACTGCTCTAGACTTACCTCCAGGATATCTCAGAGGGGTCTTCAATGCTTTACGAAGGTCTTTCATCTTATAAGCATAGGATGATCTTCCCATTGATGTTCATATGATGGTCTAGGAATACCTATATCCATTTGTATAGGAGCATCTAATACTCTATCCAAACTTTCTGCCATTCTACGGAAGCCACTTCCAACTAAAACTTGTCCAGCACATACTGCAACTGTACAAGTTCCCCAGAAAATATAATACCATCTAGATTTAACCTGGGCTCTTAGTTTTGCTGCTTTGTCTTTTTTTGCCATAAAAGTACTCATAATTTTACGGAAGTATTTCTTCCGTTAATAACATCACCCCTCAACATATAATTAAAAGCAACAGAAAATCTATCTATATCTTCTTCATTGTGAGTGACACTGTGCTTTAATGTAGAAGGAAAAATAAGAAGATCTCCACTTTTAGGAGTAAATGAATAGTTGTCACCATTGAATTCATTATACACCCTTTTAGGGAAATCTAGCAAGTTTCCAAACAATTTGTGATCTGAGTGTACAACAAATTTACCTGTATTTGGAGTTGTTGTCAAATACCATACTCCACTAATTATAGAATTGTAATGAGCATGAACCTGGGCAAAATCTCCTTTCTTATGCAAATTTGCCCAAGAAGATACTAATTCAAGTTCCATCTTATATTCAATACCACAGTCACCATAAAGAAAATCCCCAACTCTTTCAGTTATACATTCCTTTACAGCTGCCATCTGGGGATGATCTAAAAGATCCTCTGCTGTAATATACCCGTTACTATGGTAAGTAAACTCTTGAGATTCTACAAACTTTAATATCTTATCCTGTACTGGAAGATAAGATTGAAGAAGAGGAGTGGCAAACAAAGAACGAAGATTATCCATTTTGTATTTCTCTTGCTTTATCTCTCCAGTATTGCCTATCCTCTTCACTTATCCATGGATTATGCATCTGCACATAAGCATGTTGTAACCAATCATCATCCTTCCAATCTTTACGTGGTTCTTTAATATAATCTTGTAAACTCATTTGAATTCACAATCAACCATAATCTCCGTTAAACATGCTAAAAGATTTATTTCTTGGTCTGCGACGAATGCGATCTGATACTGATACTTAGCAATAATGAGCACGGAAGCAGGAATAGAAGAAGGGACCAAGGATGTATAAAGATTATCGTAAATGCGACGAAGAAGTACAGCAGGATCATTGTCCAGATTATCGACACACCATTTACGTACTTGCGGAAAGTCCTTTTCCTTGAGGTTTTTAATGAGATCATTGACTTTTACATCACTAAAATGAGCCAGTATACCACTATCTATCTTACCGGCAACAGAATATCGTTGACATTCATTTAAGACTCTTCTCCAGTCCGGGAAGTGTTTGTTGATGAGTTGTGCTAGGACTTTCTTATCACTTTGAATCCGTTCACTGTCCAAGATCCCGTTAAGTCGTTTGAAGAACTCGGCTGCAATTTCTTGTTTTTGTTTGCCTTTGATGCCGAACTCGACCACAGCACACCGGGAATGGAGGGGTTCGATAATTTTATTCTTGTAGTTGCAAGTGAAGATGAATCTACAGTTTCTGGAGAACTCCTCAATACTCGCTCTAAGAAGGAGTTGTACGTCGGGAGTGGTATTGTCTGCCTCATCGATGATGATGACTTTATGCTTTGCTTCAGACGAGAGAGAGACTGTTGAAGCGAAGTTCTTTGCGTTGTTTCTAACGGTATCGAGAAACCGTCCTTCGTCTGATCCGTTGATGACATAAACATCTACTCCTAACTCATTACAAAGTGCCTTTGCTACTGTTGTCTTACCACACCCCGCAGGACCAGCAAGAAGTAAATTTGGCACTTCACCCTTATTTAGAAATTCTTTAAAGGTTTTCTTAATATTCTCTGGGAGAATGCAATCTTCAATAGTCTTTGGACGGTATTTTTCAACCCAAAGAAATTCATCATTCATAACAAATAATTAAAATTAATTACAACTTTTCTTTTTTCATCAGTAGTAGTTACTCCCTGATGTATTAAATTAGAATCAAAGGTTACTATCCTATTAGACACACTTTTTACTTTATCACCATTTTTAAATTGTGTCCATCCATTAGTAGTATTAATATAAAAAACTGATGTAGTCATATCATTATAGTCATTATGATATCCAGTCTTTCTATGAAATAAAGTACGAGTGGTTATATTTGATTTAATTCTATAAAGCTTTTTATAGTTTAATTTAGATTCAATATAAGATAGTAATGATCCATATTCACTATATCCACGATCTATATGATAAAAGCAATGATAAAACTGAAAGAAAGGATCGTCTGAATGACAAATTCCTTGATTCCAAAACCAAGGAAAATCACTACTAAGTAAAGTAGACTGGACTTGCTTGAATTGATACTCTGGTAAAAAGTTATCAATTATATTATACATTAGTTAAAGAACCCCGCCTCCATGAGGACGAATAGGAAATGCAGATCCTATAACATAATTAAAGTACATGAAAAGTCTTCTTTTAGTATTAGTACAAGTAGAATGGGATACTCTCTCATTTTTACTCAATATTACCATCCTATTTTCAACACTCTTTACCTTTTCATTATTCTGCATTCCTGGTTTTTCAATTACAGTATATCCATTATTAGTATTAATAAAATACAATCCTGTCTCATATCCCTCTTTAGGATCAAGAGTTGTAGAAGTAAATCCCATATCTCTCTTAAAAAACGTTTTAGGTATTAAAAAAGATCTAACCTCATACAATTCAGGATAATTTTGAACAGGGACCAAAGGATCTTGACCGTCCCTTTTAAGACCCAATTTTTCAGCTACTGGAGCCATTAAATAAAAATTTCGTTCCAGTAATCTTCTATCTGAACTTTTTGAAAAATTACTAAAATAATAAAAGGAATCACCTGTTTTGGCCATATCATCGTTATATGCCCAAGGAATATATTTACCTGCAACTACTTGTTGCAGTTCTACAAAATCTCTTTGAGATAAAAAATTGTCAATAACTTTCATTTAAGTAATCCTTATCTATAGTATATATTATCTGGTATTAAGAACCCATATTAATCTAATGACCATAGTAGTAAAAATAACATAGTATGTCCACATTATAGTCATACCCACCTTATTATGGAGTGAACCTCTTTTATATGGATGAACAGCTAGATGAGGAGAACTATCCCACCCATCTTGCATATATTCTTTTGGATCTATTTTTTTCATTCAAATACAGAATCTGGTTCTAATGCAATAAAGTATGTAAGATCATGACTCTTAGCAGTAAACCGGGATAATAATTTCTGTGAAACAACTACTTCATAATCATTAGGAAGAACCCTTGCTGAAGCAGGATCACATGGTATCTTAATATTTTCTACCTTAAAGTTGAAAGTGAAATTAGATTCTGTTTCTCCCACAATAACAGAGTAATTATTTGAAGTGTCATTCTTCTTATCACGTACAAGAATCTTAACTACCCCATTCTCACCCACTACAGATAAATCAGGAAGTTGATAAACACCAGCTGCCTTAAGTAACTTATCCAACTGCTGAATACTCAAATCAAAAGTAACATCCTCACTTGGAAGTTCAATTGCTTTCTCAGGAGGACTAATAATAACATTAGGATCTGCAAAGAAATACTTTGATCTCGTTCTACCCTCCTTCATCACAACATAACTATCAGCTTCAAAATTAAGTTCTGGATTCTGTAAAAGATCCATTCCATTAAGAAACTGATTTAAATCATATATCCCAAAATCCTTGGGTAACTCTTCAGCAATCGTTGCTTCTGCAAGGATATTCTTCATCACACTCATAGTGCGAAGTTTACTTCCTTCCTTAAAGAGAATTGACTGATTAATAGTCGAAAAATTTTTAAGTAAGCAAAGAGTTTTATCAGAAAGTTTCATAACGAGTGTTAGTGTAATCGGGTTCTTGAGTGTTGCCGCTAAAATAATAAAGGAGTAAACAGTAGTGCATTGCCTTTAATATATCATTCTTTGCCGATCCCTTCTTATCATAACGACTCAAATACTTAAGCGCATTAGAACGACAAAAAGACTCAGCATCACCTACAGAGTGAATAAGATCAAGGGTTTGTACATCAGAGTTCTTATTAGTATAATGTCCCTGATAAGTAGAAGCAACATAAGATTTAAGATCTGCAATACCTTTATCTTCTTGATACTTATGATTCGATGCATTCTTCAAATCTGGTTTTGGTTTATCCTGTTCTGTACCGGGATCATGTACAGCACCCCTATGTAAAGCACCAATTGTTGGATAGGGATCATCACTAAAATTGTAACAATAACTCGTATCCTGAGATGCATAATACTTAGGATCATCATAAGCAGTATTAGCAAGACCACTATTAATAACAATATGATCATCACCTAGACCACCCACAACCCCAGAATAGATGTTTCCAACATCAAAAGTATCAGGTGAAGCAGAACCAAATATAGGAGATCCTATGTTTATAGTATCTGCTGCTCCAATTGCAGTACTCATACCAGTAAAAGTAATAGTCTCATCACCACCTAAAGTTGTCACATCATCATTTTTAGTCATAATGGGATACTCCTTGTCCATGTCACCATAAAGTTCCTCATACGCTAGCCACCATGCCATTTCATTTCCTCCATTATATCAGGCAGAGATGTCAAAGTCAACATCTACTTTATCATACAACTCAAGGAATGACTGTTTGGTCTCATCATCAAACCTATTAACACAGACTCCTATTGCCTTTGCCTTATTATTAAAGATGCTATAAGCACGTAGAATATGCACTAAACGACGAGTACTAATAATTTCATCAATACCCCCATCATAGAACGTTTTGCGAATTATGTCACCCCAGTCTACCAATCTCTTACAGAAATCAGTATCTGTTACTCCAAGAGTAGATGCAACCCTTCCTAAAATCTTAGTTTCTACTGACGGTGCTGGATAATCCTGTTCAAAGGTTACAGGGAATCTCTCAAGGAATGCTTCATTAAGAACATTAGTTCCTATAAATCTTCCATCATCAGATCCTTTACCCTTTGTATTAGCAGTTGCAACTACATTAAATCCCTGTGCAGGTTGCACAAACTTACCTATCTTCTTAAGGAATATTCCTTTACCCTCAAGGATAGGTTGTAAGCAAAGAATCTTATTAGATGCTAAATCAATTTCATCTAAAAGGAGGACAGCTCCCCTTTCCAGTGCTTCGATAACTGGTCCATTATGCCATACAGTGTTACCATTAACAAGGCGAAACCCACCAATAAGGTCATCTTCGTCGGTTTCGATTGTGATGTTGACACGAATCAGTTCTCGCTTGAGTTGAGCACAAGCTTGTTCGACTCCAAAGGTTTTTCCATTCCCAGAAAGACCCGTGATAAACGTAGGATAGAACATACGGGCTTTGAGAATGGCCTTAAGATCGCTAAAAGGACCAAACTTGACGAAGGTATCATCGGTCTCTGGTATAAGGTTCTGTTCTAATTTAGGCTCCACTGCAGGTGCAGCAAAAGAATTTTCAATATTTTTAACTGCCCTGACAGTAACTTCCAGGTTCCACTTACCACGACCAACCTTAAACTCTTCAATCTTTTTAGTAACAGTCTGATAAGCAATGTCATTCATAGCACAGAATCCTTTCACATCCGCTGCAGTGAATTCGGTTCCGTAGTTTGCTTTCAAACCTTCAATTATTTCTTCACGAGTCATTTTAATTTCAAATGGTTTGTAGGTCATAATGTAGTTTATTTCAATAACCTTATTATAAAGGAAAAAGGGGTCGTTTAAACCCCATGTAACTAATTATTGATATTTCTTAACACTTGCTTCCCACTCCTGTAATGATGATGAACAATCAGGTGGTTCGGGGTCTTTATAACCCTTCATCTTCTTCCATTTATTATGCAATGCACCCATCATCCATGACTGAGCAAGACTCTTGGGACCATTCTCAAGAAGATCTAATTCATACCTACTAGAAGTGTACCCTTTGTACTCTTCTCTCCAATTAGAATCATCATAAGGTTTGTTTGTCATTTTTCGTAAGTAAAGGTCTTTCCTTTGATCTTAGTGTCACCTTCAGGTGAAGATCTACCTGGTCTAAATTTACCAGCTTTAACTCTTTTATCTTTACCCAATCCTCCTTTTCTAGTAGCACTAAGTGTACCAGTTTTTTTAGTCTGTGTCAAAACAGCATCTTGCTCATATTTCCTCCCTAGCTTCTTAACCTCTTTCTTAAACTTCCTCTTACCCATTTTACCAGAAGTCACGACATGACTTCTTTCTTTAACTTTCTTCTCATCCTTTGTTCCAGGATTCTCAGTCCATCTTCCTGTTACCTTAGTGGCACCAGGAAGACCCTTACCTTTAATGTCACGATCTAATTGCTTAGCCCGTGCTTTATTCTCCTTAGAAGATTTATCACCCCTAGATCCTGAAAGGATAGCAACTCCTCCCTTATCAGTTTTACTTTTGATTCTGCTAAGACTGCTCTCATCTAACTGAGAACATTCTAGCATAAATTCTGAAAATGTCTTCATGCAACCAGAGAAATAAACTCACCTAGTACCTTTTTATTTAGTTTTTTCGTCTTCAATGACTTAACAAATGCCCTTTTAATCTGGGCTTTTGTCGCATCATCATCAACATCAAACTCCGTATCTTCTGCAAGACTATTAGCAGACATTGCAAAGTATGCATCATAACCAGAGTTCTTAATAGTAAAGGTCTTTGTCTTTCTCCATTGCTCTCCCATTTCTCCAAACTCATTATGATTAGTATAATATAATCTCATGAATGATTTTGCTTCCCGATTTTGAAGAACTCTAATACCAATGAAATTAGTAGAAGGGAATCTATCTTTTAAATTAGTCAAAATCATATCAGTGAAATCATGATATCCATAATCAACTTTATAAGTCTTACCTACATTACGATCCCTCAAAAATGTACGATCTGGATGACAACTACGCATTCCAAGATAAGGTTCCTCTTCCCAATGACGCTTAACATTTACACGATAAGGAAGTTGATGTGCTTCACCATCTGTTAATACAACACATTGAACTTTTTCAACACCAGTATCTTTTTTAAACTGAGGAATAAGTTGATGAAGACAAACCAATGCTTCATTTAATGGAGTGCCGGAAAGACATAATCTTTGGGGATAAGTGTATAAAGAACTTACCCTAAAACACTGAGCAATACGCCAGATATTTAACATTTGATGATCTATTGTTTTAGCATTTGTTTTACTGCTAAACAAATTCATCAAATTAAACTGCTCATCAATATGCAAAACTCCTTCTCTTTCTTCATACTTAACAGATAGTTTTTCTTCATATTTACTACGACCATTCCATTCCATAGTAAAGGCATAAACCTCAAAAGGAATCTGTACTTTCTTACAGAACCACATAAGATTATAAAGTTGCTTAAGAGTATCCTGCAGAACATACTGCATAGAACCAGACCAATCTAAAACAAAAACTAATCCATGGTTCTTCCCGTCAGGAAGGACAGTAACTCTCTTAAAGAGATCTTCATTGAATCTATATGTCTGAAGCTTCTTTGTATCGAGAACCCCAGTGCGACTTGTATTAGAACGAGCATAAGCACTAGCTGATTTCCTACACTCAAATTCTTTGACAAGGTAACTGACTTCTTTTTTTGCATCATTTTTAAATTTTACATAATCGGCATCTACCTCATCAAATTTAATGGTCATAGGAATATTACTTTCTTCCCATCTTTTATTTTGTTCTATCCAATCACCATCAATATAATTATGAACTTCTTCATTACTTACAATTATATCATTCAACTTAACTTTAGGAATCTCTACATATACATTTTCTTTTACATACTCACCACTATTAACAAGATCCTTCAGTTTACTATCTAATGAGTCAGCAGTCTTAACTTCTAAAGAAGAATCAGTATCATCCATCCAATCATCGCCAGGAGCATTATCGCTCCAATCTTCCATAGAAGAACTGCTATCAGGGTCAGGAAGGGGAGACTGATTATCAGGAGTGCTACTACTGCTGAGATCGCCAGAATCTTCAAGGTCTTTCTCAAAATCCAACTGAGCTTTCTGTTGCTTTTCTTTGGAATCTCTTCGGGAATCCTGCTCCTGCTTGCAGAAATTATATAACGCTTCTGCTGCGGATAGGGTTTCAGTAAACGTTTCGGCATTTTGGATTAAAGAGATAATCTCCTCTTCAGGAGCTGAAAAAGATATAGAAAGGATCGAACGAAGTTTAAAATGTAAATTAGCCCGATCAGCAAGATTAAGATTATTAATATCTTGACCATCTAACTCAAAGAAATCTTTATCATGTAACTCACTATATCCCTTATAGAAACTTTTGGCAAGTCCCATATATTTACGCTTCATCAACTTTTCAATTCTTGCATCCTCTACGACATTCACAATGTCCTGAGGGATCTCATACTCTAACCACCAATCCTCATCAGGTGTGAAAAGTGCATGTCCTACTTCATGTCCAACTAGCATGTCATATACATCATTACTTGCTTTCTCCCATAAAGGAAGAATGAGAACACGAGTACGAACATTAAACTGAGCAGACTCTACCTGCTTATGTTCTACTACAATGTCCTCAGTAGCAAGCAACTTCGCTAATTGTGACTTGATTTCTTGCTGTACTGCCATCTGCGTTTTCGTTGTATATACCTATGATACTAGAAGACCCTCGCTTGGAGGGTCTCATATAACGCATCTTAATATTTTGTAACCTTTGCTTTGCTTGCCGTAAAGCCTGAGGTCTAAGCGTTCGCTTTTGCTCCTTCTTGGAGTGGTGTTGCCAGTTTGGGACTTTCATGGTCCTTAAGAGTATCCTTGATATTTATTGTAGGGAACCATCCCAATTCACGCAAGGCAGTTGTGTCAGCACACAGACTGTCTGGTTCTCCTGGAGTATCTTCCTTTACAGGGAGATCCCTTCCCATTGCCTCTGCTATATCCATTACCGATATTGCTTCTCCTGTTCCTACATCCAAATGTCCTATAAAGGTACTAGGAATTAGATATGCAATAGCACGACAGACATCATCTACATGGATATAGTCTCTTTTGTGCCTTGTGATGTACCTAGCGGTGTTCTCCTGAAGCATTCTATACAACATATCAGGTCTACTATCATTCTCTGCCCAAACATTAAAGAAACGCATCCCTACGCTGTTAGGAGGTGCCTGTACTTCATTTACCTTCTTAGTAATAGCATAAGGGTTCATCCACCATCCATGCGCTCCTGCGGAACTAGCATATAGAAGTCTAACATTATTCTTTCCACAATACTCAAATATAGGTTTTGACTTTTCTACATTATTTTCCCAGAACTTCTCAGGGTTCTCAATACTATCTCTCAATGCAGCAAATGCAGCAAGATGAATAATACAATCATAATGACTAGCAAACATCCCCTCAGGTCCTTGGAAATCCCCTATATCATCCGGGAAGTCCATACCTTCAACTAATTCTCCATATCCACAATCATACTTAAGATACTTATAAACATGACTGCCAATAAAACCTTTATGTCCTGTTACTAAAATCTTCATAACAATCTACTAAATCCTTTAACTTTTTCAAATTGCAATACTTTATCAAAAGTATCTTCCATTCCCGTCTTATGAGAAATTACAAATACATTTGCATCACTAATTACATACTTGATGATTTTGAGGAAATCATATGTCCCAGAACCATCCAATGAACTATCAAACACCTCATCCATAATAAGGAGATTAGTATTGACGGAATTCTTCATTCTAGCAACTTCTCTCCAGGTAAACAAGAGTGCTAAATCGATCCGCATTTTCTCACCTTCCGAAAAAGAAGCATAAGAAAAATCCTCATGAATAGGGGACTGAACGGTTTCGTTAAATTCCTCATCAAGTGTGAAGTTGATGTAGAAGTCCATCATCTGAAGATAACGGTTTATCTGCTGATTTATCAGCGGTAGATACTTCTTTATGATTTTAGATTTAACTCCACCGTCTTTAAGTAAACCATACGCAAAAGCGTGGTAATTAACGGTGTCCTTCCGTGAAGATAATTCGTCGTATGTAGTTTTTAAGTTGTCTTTGAAGTTTGCTAACTTGTCATGCTCAGTATTTCTGTTTGCAAGTTGGTCGGTAATTCTTTGAATCTCCGATTCCAGATCTCTGATTTGTCGTTGACACCCAGATATCCTAGTATTGTTTTTAGAAATGCCATGCGTTAGTGTAGTAATCTCCTTAGATAATTGAGTAAAGTGACGCTCTCGCTCTTCTTCGTTTTTAAGAGTATCTTCTAGTTGTTTAAAACCAGCTTGTAACTCCTTTGCTCTATTTTGAGCGTCTTCGATTTTATTTATTCTAAACTCCTCCTCGATTGGTTGAGTGCATGTAGGGCATGTTACATTATCTGTAAAGAACTTATGCTCCTTAGTAATGGTTGATACCTTCTGAGATATCTTACCCTTCAAATCACCAAGAGTACGTAATTTTTCTGTAGCACCTGTTACTTCTTCTTGCTTTTTAACTAGTTCAGCAATGTTAGCATCTGTTAACTCATTATGTTCCATATGAGTATCAACTTCAACCTGTAAGGTTTTAATCTTCCCATTCTTT
>VTLG01002872.1_pt1 | contig 16242 bp, 26 predicted proteins | sample 4694571 | NCBI WGS metagenome assembly VTLG01 (sample SAMN12604809, study PRJNA352737) | marine metagenome | biome: ENVO:00000447; feature: ENVO:00000209|ENVO:00000569|ENVO:01000036; material: ENVO:00002151; isolation source: viral sequences binned using virsorter ...
AAGACTCAAAATCTACTCTACGCATATCGGATGGAAAATCATATTCTCCATCACCTGTCGTAAGAGCTTGAGTCTTTGTTGTATGTAATAAAGGAAGTTCAGCTCCTTCATTATAAATATCATGTACTGATTTATTAATAAAATCTTTTACAGCCGTTTGAATACCACGACTACTGGAAAAATTAGATGAAGTCATTTCAACTTCATTTAATTCTCTTAAAATTCTATTTGATAATACTAGATATGTTGTAGCCATTATTTAGTTTCCTTGTTATCATATTCAAATTGTTCAAAGCGAATAAGTAATCTTTTAATTCGAGATTCTGCATCATCCAATTGTTTTTTTAAATCTTTAATCTGCTCTTTTAAAGCAGTGTTATCAGATTTATACTCTTGAATTATTTCAAGAAGTTGATTTCTTTTCTGATAACTCATTTAGTAAATTCACAATGTGATCTAATTTTTCACTTTGTGAAGAAACTTTATTCTCTAAATTTTGTATCCTTATTTCTTGAGATGAAGGTACAATCTGTGTTCCTGTACTAGCATTAGTTTTTTTAGTTAAATCGTAAGTAGCCATTTTATCTCCTAGTTAATAAGGGTTTTGATTAAGGGGGATATAAATACCCCCCTTAAGTTATATAGTATTATACTGCTGTATCGTGTTGCGTACTTGTGTTTCTATCAGTTTCATCAATACCTGAAATATCACATAGTACAGCCCAAACACGGATTTTACCCGCACTTGAAGCTCCACCAGCGATTAAAGCATCGATTGTATCTGCTGTTTTGATTGTAAGCATTGGTGCTGCATCTGCAACATCTCTAGGTGCATAAGCTGCACCTGTTGCATCATAAGCATCAACGAAAGCATCAGGATCAGAAAATCCTGCTGAACTTCCAGTTACTCCAATATCAATCACTACAGAACTAGAACATGCTGTTAGCACTTCTACGCCTGCTGCCATAATTAATGTTTCTGCAGGAACATCGATGCATTGTAATACATCATTTTGTGCTGCTCCTGAATCTCCATTAACTGCTGATACGTCAATTGTATTTTCTACCATGTAAGGTGTTCTACCATTAGACGGATGTCCAGTAGTACCACCTACACCTGTTACATTATATGTAGCCATAGTTTCTCTATTATCCTCCTAATTAACCTACTGTTATAACACCTGAGTAAACTGCATCTGTTCTTAGAATTTTTCTTCCAAAAACATGCAGACCTCTCACGATGTCTGAAAATGAATCAGGGTCTCTGATAAGTTCTGTTTTCGCAATATGGTTTGCAGTCGCAACTCCTGACTGGTGTCCATAAAGGATTGCATACTCATTAGATCCTGCTGATCCGAAAGTTTTAGATGCTGCTGCTCCACTTGAAACCGCAATTGCGTTTGTAGAGTAAAGTCTAAACCCAAATAAAGGTCTATCTGTTACCATACCATTTCTCATAGAAGATGCAGAACCATCAGCCATAACTGATTGATCCATAATCTTTGCACCTGCTTTTCTCAATTGCTTGTAAAAAGCTGGTGGTGCAACTAGCCATCTGTTTTCCTCTGGTACGTCATTACCATCAAGAACTGTCTTAGCAGCTGATATAACATCTGCTAATGTATCTGTCGCAGCATCTCCATCAATAGGAGAAGCATCTGTTCCAGTGTTCCCTGCTGATGTTGAAGCATTGTCATAAATGTATTTTAATACATTATAGTCGTAGTTTCTTTTTAGTGAATAAGCACCTGAAGAAGTTGCAAGAGCTTCCCAATTTACATGTGATTGTCTTTCTTCGATGTCATCTACTTTAAACGCAAAGTATGAACCTTGGTCGACAGTAAGTTGTAACTTATCATCTGCCAAAGTTTGTGTGTTTACAGTTTGACCTCGAGCGTAGTCGCTCACAGTAATGGAAGGCTCTTTCACGATATTTACCGTGTCGCCAAAATTTTCAATCTCTCCAGCGTAATCAGTGTTAGTAATATCTTCAACAACTGATGCACGTCTGAAAAACTTTTGAACCTTTTGACTATAAACTGCTGGTACCCAATTACCCGAAGGTAAATTTTGATAGCCTGCAGCTAGTCCCATTGTAGCCATGTGTTAGCCTCCAATTTATTATTATTAAGGTTGGATTCTACCTTCTCTTACAGCTTTATCGATTTCTTCTTCGTACTTCGCATACTCATTAACTGTCATCTTAGCAATTGCAGCATTAGACCAAACTTTCTTAGGTTTCGTACCATCAGTTGATTCAGCCTTTCTAGTTTTAGATACTGCTTTAGCAGCTTCCTTCTTAATATCCTTTTCTTGTTTATTGGAATACTTTCCAATTCCTTTATCCATTTTATACAAGTCGATTGCTCTTCCTGCAAGACTGGCGTTACTTGTATTTTCATACAGCCAATCCTGAATAACGGGATCTTGTTTAGTAGCCCAGTCATGAAATTCATCTTTTGAACGAATCTCATTAAAATCAGGATGTATTTTAAGAAGTTCTACTTCTGCTTTTTCTTTATTAATTTGTTCTTGTTGAACTTGAAGATTTTGATACTTAGTCTCCATCTCTTTTGCTCTTGTATCCGCTTTGTTCATAGCAATAGTTTCCACCATTTCATAAACATCTGGATATTCCTTTCTCCAAGATTCTAATTCTGTCTTAGATTTAGGAGGAACAAATTGTTTTGTAGATTGTTCAAGTTGAGTTCTTAAAGTGCGAACTTCATCTTTATGCTTTCCGAGTGTAGAATCATAGTGTCTTTTCAAATCGTCATAACGTTTCTTAAAGACACGTTCTTCGGCATTTTCAGGGCGTTCAGTTGAAGGAGTTGCCTTACCATCTGAGCTTGCAATTTCTTCTGATGCTTCGGTGTCCTTTTGAACGGTTGCTGTTTCTGCTTTCTCTTTTTGCTCCCTATTGAACTTCGCTAAGTCACCTCGGGCAAATGCTTCAGTTTCAGCATCGTCTGTTTCTTCACGAGTCTTACTATAAAGTTTTACTTTTGGTTTCTTAAAAAGTTTAGGTTGCTCAGTTTTAGTTTCTTCCGAAACTTTAACTGTCTTTTTTTCTTCGTTTTCCATTATGTTTTCCTCTTAGGTTGAGTGCCTTATGGATAAGGGTAGCTCGTTCCATAATTTTGTGGGCTGGTTATATTTTACGAGATAATAATCCCGTTGTATTTCCAGGTGGCACAATTTCATCTTTTTCTATTGGCTGTACCATTGACATAAATTTATCAAGGCTACCAAATCGTTCTTCAATAATTTTCTTTGATACACTGACTGTGGGTTCCCCCGTCCCCATTCCTGGGAATAAATCAGAGCCAAAGAGTTTATTAAAAACGCCTTTCAAAGATGGTGTTAAATGAACATTTAAAATTCGTTTATCATCATCTTGCAAATCTTGTAGATTTACAGAAGGTCTTACAGCACCTTGTGGTGCAACTGTAGTTTGTTTTTCTACTGTAGGTTGAGATACTCCTAATTTCGAAGTATCAGCAGGTTTAGGCACAAATGGTGTTGCTCCAATTGTTCCTGTTGTTGATATAGTCGGTTTACCTGTATAATCTATTGCCATAATTTTTATTTAAAAAGGTGAACTATAAGCAGATCCCCCAGCTTTATCTGCATCTGCTTGGCTGGTATCTCTACCTCTACTGACATTTCCCCCATTTCCATGTGGTCTAGCTGGAGATGAATAAGTTGTTGTAGGTTTTGACATTATTCCGTTCGGTGGTTCTCCATGATCTTCTGCATCGTAAATAGTTCCTTCCGTTATTTCTTTTCCATAACTTGGACCATATTCAATATCTGAATATACATCATAATCACCATAAGTCTTATAATCTAAATCCATTGCTTTCATTTTATTTGTATAATAATCAGAATTTAAATATCGATTAACAATTTTTTCTTTTTGACTTTCTGCAAATTTTCCAGTGCCTTTGAGTGCACCTTTAGCAATTGCATTAACAGGAAAAATTAATGTTGCCCAATTAGCAGCTTTTGCAAAATCTTGCAATTTAGAATATTTTAACCAATCATTTGCAGCATCTAAACCTAAAGCTTTCACATATTCCTGATAGGTATAAGTTTTCCAATCAAATTCAGGAGAAAGATTTTTTTTATAAGTCGAATCATCTTTATCATTTCCACTATCTTTTCCTAATAATTTTTTTTGAATTAATTCTAATTGTTTTTCAGGACTAAATTTATCAGCATACGTTTCAGTAATTCCGTAGTCCATTCTTGGTGCAAAATATTCACTAACTTCAAAAGTTCCTTCTGAAATTTTTCTTGTAGGGGTTGCTTCAATTTCTTTTAAAGATGCATTACCCTCTTTATCATATTGAAGTTGATATTGCATTATTTTAATTTATCGAGTTTATTGTTTTTGTGTGCCCATTCCAGGTTGAGTAGTTGGCGAAGCAAAACCAGCTTCCCCTGGCAACGGAACATTGCCTGTTCCGATGTTGCCCCCTCCATTTCCTGTACTATCTGTTGGCGAAGCTCCTGCAGGTACTGGCATAGCCTGTCCCATTTGGGCTTGTCCTCCAACAGGGGCTGTATCAGCTTGATTTCCATTTACCATCCCCATTATTTGTGCAAAGATTGCAGCTTTTTCTGGATCATTAATTACTTGTTCTGGATCAATATCTAATGATTTAGCTACTTCTTTTAATATTGTATGCCATTTAACAAATGGTGCTAATGCTGGATTAGATGCCGTTTGCATAAAAGTCATAAGTCTTTGTGATCTAACTTCTTTCTGCATTAAAGAAGATGTTCCTCTTGCTTTAATATCAAGATCACCTTGTATATCAGATTGACTATCATTAAATTGCATGTTCCAATAAAATAATGTCTTTCCTAGGGGCTTTAATAAATAATCATCAATGTTTTTAATAACTGTTTTTACACTTAAAGCTGCTGCTCCCATTAACATTGACATTCCTGCAGCAGTTCGTGTTGTCGTTTGTACTCCTGTTGTACCATGTGAGTAAGAAGGAATACCTGTTGCTTCATCGGCTAATTGTCTGAACCGATCAAACATCATCATGTTTTCTGTAGTCGTACTTGGAAATTTTAAACCATGGATTGCAGCTCCTGGTTGTCCACTTTGTCTTCTAAAGATTTTACCAGGAAATACTTTCATATCTTGTCCTGGTACTAATAAGGTTTCATCAACATCAAAGACTAAATTTCCTGATAAAGCTAAATTATCAATTGCCATTCTTGCATGACCATTCATAATTTGTTGTGAGTCATCCATATTTTCTGGAACCCCTACACCAAAAAATTGATAAGGATTTACTTCATACGGACAAACCATATAAGGTAATCGTGTTGGAGTAAATGGATTCGTTACACAACGTAAAACTTTATTTCCACAAATCCATGCATTAACTGAAACAACATCGAGTTCATCATTATATTCAAACCCAATATCCTTTGCCATCTGTTTACTTAAGAGACCCCAGTATTCTAATACTTCAAATCTATTTTTATATAGATTTTCAACATTTTCTCTATCATACAAAGACGATTCATATCCTCTTGTTTGATAATTCGGTCCCATTTCTAAACAAGCTCTAATTGCATCTGCGTCAAATAGAGGTCGTTTAATTAAATCTGCAAACTGTTGACGATTAAAAGAATGACGTTGAATAACATATTCACTATCATTCATATTAGTTGCATTTGGATCTGCATAAAAATCCCAACAGGAAACGGCTTCTAATTTTGGAACAGTTTTAACGGTTCCAATATACATGCTTTCTCCTGTTTCAGAATCTTTTTCCCATTTATGATAAATCTTATCTTCATTAAATGGTCCTTTTAAAATTCCTGTTCCTAACAAACACATTTCAAAAAAGACATGTCTTAGGATTTTAATAGCATCGGTTTCTTCTAATTGATCGTGAAGAACTTTTTCTAATTTTTCTGCTGCTAATTTTGCAGGTTCAATCTGTGGCATCGATTTTAAATCAGGAGCGGATCCTTCATCAAAACCTGCACTTCTATATTCTTGAGCTAAATTTTGCATCAGCATATCTGCTGTTGCACCTTTAGGTAAATCTCTCCCATCACCAGGAAACCCATATGGATTTTCTAATGCTCCATTCGCTGCACCATTTTGTTGTTGTAGTTGTGGTGGTTTTAAATGTGCGTATTCTGGTGCATCTTCAGGAACAGGTGTTGGCTCTACACCAATTGGGAATTTACCTGATCCAAATAAAACTTCTATAATTTGTCCAAAGGATGCTAAAACTTTTGTCTTTGTAATTTTAACAAAAACTTTAGATTTTTCACTTTCTCTAAAAGCCATTTCAGGACCATAAAGTCCTCTATAATTACGATAGGCTTTTAGCCATCTTCTTTCATCATATAATCGAGAAGTTTCCGCTTGTTGAAATTTACTTCTAACATGCCCAACAAGAGGATGATGCTCTTCTGTATATGGTTTTTTAGCCATTAATTAAACCTATTAGTAATCTTTTTTATCAGCCATTTTAAAAATCGAAGGATCTACTTTTTCTTTTTTACCCATTGAGCCTGATTCTGTTCCTAAATCACCTTGTTTAATTTTTTGATTAGGATTCATTTCTAGTTTAGCATTTTTAGTTTTGCCAGCATCAGGTCCTAAGTCACCTTGATTTATTTTTTTATTAATGTCCATGTTTTCTCCTTATTTATTTTTATTATCTGTATGTCCTAAAAATTTTTTATCTTTAGGGCTACGTAAATAATCTAGTGTATGTTTTATTCCACCTAAAATATTTTTAGCTTTAGTCTTATGTTTTTCTGCAACTATACTTGCCGCTTCTTTAATAGCCGATAAAGCAGCAGGTTCATATTTTTTTGCTAAATCTTTTCTAGCATACTCAAAAGATTCTCTTTCTAAAAAAGGTTTCATCTTTCTTAGGGTCTCAATAGACTTTTTCTTTTTAAGTTTTTTACTTTCTTCAGGTTTTTCTTTTGGTAATACGTCAGTCATTAGTAATCTTTTTCATCAGCTTGTTTAAATAATGACTCTTGTACATGCTCAGATCCTGACTTTGTAGGATAGTTATTATTTTGCAAAGCAGTTTCGGATTCACCTTTACGAGGTGCATCTTTAGCAAAGTCAATATTAGTCGCTTCCTGATTTGGCTGTTTGCCATCAGGTGCTGCACCAAGATCGCCTTGTTTTACTTTAGCTTTTGGATCGAATTTAGTTTCCATATTATTCCTCTATAGTTTTATTTTCTTAATTGATAGTACGTTTTTAGTAGGTATAGTGGTGTACGATCCACCTTGTTCAATTTCATGATTATCTTCAAAACTTAAGTCTGACATAATCACCGTTGTCTTTGTTGTCTCTGCCATTAACCATCCTACACTATAGCAAACTGCAGTCTTAGCCTTTTTAATTTTATTAAGATTTTCCCAATCCGATGAACTAACAATATCTTCCCAAGCAACTATAACAAGTTTATAAGGAAAATTCTTTTTATCTATTTCAGGTAATTTTTCTTTCGACACAAATTATTAATATCCAAATACTCTATCTACGGGGTTAAAAACTTTTTTAGGAGTTCTATTAAATCGTTCTGCATATTGACTATGAACAGGTCGACTCATACAACCATACCGTAGTGCATCATAAGCGTGATCCTCTACATCTGTATTAATATCTTCAGGATTATTATCATCCAAAGGTAATAAAGGAAGAGTACGAATTAAATTTCTGCAACTAGAAAAAATTCTTAAACCAGGTTCTTTCTTTTCATTTTCACTGGGTTTAAGTCTTTTATGAATTTCTAACTTTCCACTGATTCTACTTTTAGGAGTTCGATCTGAAGGTCTCCAACGACATCCTTGTTGAATCATGGTTTCTGCAATACTTGGACCAATGTCTCCTCGTTTTGCCCATGTACTAGCGTCTAAAACACCATAACGTACATATTCTCCATGTTCTAACTCTAAGACTTTTCGTGCAAATACATCTGCCGTAATCTTTTTGGTATATAGTTCTCGATATATCCATAGGTTATTATCATAATCAATAGCAAACCAAAGTACACAAGCAGGAGAACTGTAGCCCCAATCGGCAGCACGAAATTTCTGCCAGCCTTTAGGAACCTCGAAAGGATCCACCACGTGAATACTTTTATTAAATTCAGGAAACGCAGAATCTTCAAATGCATCCCAATCTCCATCTAAGAATTGCTTACGTTGAACTTCAGGTAAAGAAGCCAACATCGCATAATAATCATCGGTTTGAGTTAAATAGGGATTATCTTGTAGTTTTGCTGGTATAAATCGTCTTGTAATTACTTTTGTTCCTAACGGAGTATCGATGTTAACATCAAAGGTTGCATTAGGCATAGCGGGATCTACGAACATCTCTCGTACCCACTGAGAACCAATATTACCTGGATTACCTGTGGCTCTCATGTAAACTGGAATCGTCTTATCAACCGATCTTAAAGATGATCTTAAAAAATTATATATATCTGGCGAAGGATATTGTGGTAGTTCGTCTATTCCTATCCATGTGTAAGATTGACCTTGGTAACGTAAAGCGTCTGTCATGTTCTCTGCGTATCCGAACTCGATCTTTGCTCCTGATGGGAATCTCCACTCTTTTTCTTGCTCTCTCCATTTGGCTCCTGGGAACGCCTTGCTATATAAACGCTGAGAATGATTAACTAAATCTCTCAATTCAGGCATTGTTCTCCGTAGTAATAGTGCTCGATGTGTTTCTTTATGGCAATATCGTAAAGGATCCACTAACATTGCGTAGGATTTACCTCCACCTCTTGCTCCACCGTAAAAGACTTCTCTTTCGGAAGCAGCTAGGAAATCTCTTTGAGGACCATAATTAGGTTTAAAGATAACCTTTTGTTCATCAAGATGTGCTTTTACGCTTGTTGAGGCACTATCAATAACATCTTGAGTTATAAGTTGCTGTTCTTTTCCATTTAATGTTTTATTAATTGTCTTAAATTTAGACTTAACATTTTCTGCATGACGTTTAGCTGAACGGAGTGCTTGTTCAGCGGTAGCAACCTTTTGTCTGCTTCTTTCTAAAATTCCTTTAACCGACTGCTTGGCTTTCTGCTTGACTGTTTTTAATTTCTTCGGCTTTGGCGGCTCGATCTCTAACGATTCTTTTTTTAAGTCCGACATACGATATATAACGATTTGTTTTTCTGTGTAACCATTTAGCCACTTCTCGGTAAGAACATGTTTTTAAATATTTCTTCGCTTCTTCTAGAGCTTCTAATTCAGAAGGAATAGGAATTAAAAATTTTCCTGTCTCATCAACAGAATAACCGAAGGGAATAACTCTAGACTTTCTTAAGATCTTCGTCTTTTCCATTCAGTTTATCTTTAGCAGGTAAAATAAAAATACCGTGTACCGCTTTCATATTAATATCTACCTGTTCTTTTTTTGTAATTCCAATTCGGTCTAATATTTGTTTAGCAGCTTCTAATCTTATATTCGCATGAGGAGTTGTACCATCTTCATCCAGCATGTCGACCATTTTTGTTGCTGCTTTTGCTGAATGGGTTGCTAAGTAGTTCTCAGCTCGAGATACAATTTCTGATTTTAAATTTCTTAATACTTTAGGATAGGAGTGTTCTGAATAACCTGCCAGCTCTCCAGCCTTTTTGGGGTTGCCTCTTGCTTCCCCGAATAATGCGTCTAGAAACTTTTCCTGTGAATCGGTCAAGCTTTTTTTTGGAGCCTGCATTATAGTAGAATCCGTGTCTTGCATTTATAATTTCCATTAATTCCGCAAAGGGAATATCTTTTAATCTTGAATCAGGCAATGAGAATATCATTGTCCGTCAGTTTTTCCTGAGGGACTTCTACCTCTTGAACTCGAGGTTTTTTAATTTGAGTTGGATCTAACATTGGAGTAGGAAGTATCTCATTTTCCTTCATCGTAGGCCCTTCTCCATAAGTTTTACCTACAGGCATATCATCTGACACTAAATTATCAGGAGTTTTAATACCTCCACTAAAGTTATTAGTGTAGTTATCAATCACTTCCGATAAATTTTGTGGCTGAGCTGTAATTTTTTCAAAATTATTATCAATCGGAACAGCTCCTGCTCCTGATTTTAAATAACTTGGTATGTTTGCTTCAAATTTTGCCATAACTTTATACGGGAACCCTAGGGAATTCCCAGTTTAGGTGCAGATTAGTGATGACCCTGTGTGCATGTTGTATGCGCTGTGTTCGTGTGTGTCCTTTTAATGTGCACCTGATTCTATTATACAGCTTATAATGGATTTTGTCAAGCAATATCTGTGGGTGCGACAATCTGTCGTAATAAAGGACTTGACAAAATTGGAAATGAGGTGTATAATATACCTATAAGGTATGCGGGGGGTTTTATATCCATGATATAGGTAAAAATATAACTACCCCCTAGGGAATATAGTCGGGAGATAACTAGAATAAGATCCCCAGTATATAGCCCAGGGTATAGTTAACAGAGCTTTAGGGAAATTTTAGGTTGAGCATGTATAAAGTATATATAAGACCCCCCCGTACACCCTGCATACCACCCCAAGTTGTATCTATTTTTTATATTTAGAGTACACTTTAGTGTTCCTTGTTTGTTCTTTTAAAAATTTTTAGAGTATTCCTTTAGGAATTCCTTACTTTGCTACTTTGGGAAAGTAGAATTTTTTAAAATTTCCCCTTGTTATCACTTGGGGTTGCATTGGGGGTTGTGTGATTTTGTACCTAGTATCTTCCTTGATAACTACTTGATGTTATTCTGGGCAACTATTTAAGCTGCCCAGAATTATAGTTTAATTAGTGCCTATTCTTTTAAGTAAATTTCCAGAAGTAATATCCCACTTATTTCCATTTACTCTCGGACTATATTCAACTTTATTTGAGGGCTTTGTATTTCTGTCTAACCAAGATTTTAAATCCTTGTTAGTTTCAACAATTTTAACCATTTCTAAATAATGATTAAAAATTGCTGTGTAGCCTTCATTCGTTTTAGATTTTAGCAAGTTCATAATTGATTGATTTAAAATAGTTTCAATTGCAATTATTTCATTTGCTCGTTGTTTAGGTGCAACGCCAGAAGTTCCTGTTTGGATATTCTGGTTGTTCTTCATAGTTTCAGCAACTTTTGAATAAGTCTTGAATAAATGACTTTCTTCACTATTTCCAGTTTCGTGATCTCGTTCGGTTTGAGATTTAAAACTAAATTTAGCAAGTTCTAAAACACCCATTTCACCTCTAAAAGTTTCTGCATAATCAGTTCCCATTTTACCTTTTAAATAGAATTTTTGCAAAAACCTATTCTGCTCGTATTTACTACCGAATTGATCAAAATAATCATAATTTATTTTTAATCTAATCGGTGTTTTGTCGTCATTGGGTTTAGTAAATGGATTTTTGTTTTTATCATAATTGATAAAATCATTATTTACTATCCAAAATAAAACAACAGGCGCAACATCTTTAATTATTCTGTATTCATCAGAAAATTCCTTTAAAAATGTTTCTCTATTTTTACCTAAAGAATAAACAATTACTCGGTTTGCAAATTTCTCAAAATGTGCATTTCCAAGTGTTCTGTCTTTTTCTTTTTCAGCATCATAGATAATTTCCTCAACTAACTGCATTTTATCTAAATTGCTGAATTGTTTTTGGTCTGCTTGGTCAAAATATTCCAATATGTGCAAATCATTTTTTTCAAACATTTTGAAAAAATTAAATGCAATATTAAGCATTTTGCCATTTACTACTCTTTCAGATTTTGCAACTTCTTGAATTTCTGTCCAAGTGTTTTTTTGCAAATCTGTCACAACTTTAGGTAGAATTTTATTTTCTACTTTAGGTTGTTCTTTTTTGTCTTTACTCATTTTTTCCTTTCCGAAGTTTTTAATAACTTCTTTTTTTGAGTTAAACATAAATTTAATTTAATGGAATTATTTTCAGAAGTCAAGTTATTCCACACGCAAAAATAGAATTTTTTTATGTTGCAATAATACCACTTTTTATGTGTCTAAAATGTCACACCAGAACATCACAAGAACATTTCACACGTGTGCCAGATGTTCTTATTTTGTTTTTTTTTCATAAAAAATTTTTGGGGATAAAAAACAGAAGACACCAGAAACTTTGGCACAGCAAAAAATATTTATATTTAATTACAGAAGACACCAGAAACTTTGGCATAGTGGTTGACATACGCTTGTATATATAATAGCATAATATTAAGTATAATTAACAAAAAAGGAGAAAGATATGCTTATGATTATATATACTTGTCTATTAGGCATACCCTTTTTTATATTCGTGGTGTTGCCAATAGTACAAGGAATTACATCTTTATTTGGAGGATAAAGATATTTAAAATAACCCTGCCAGTAGAAATACTGGTGGGGTTTTTGTTTTACTTGACATTTAGTTTATTAAATGTTATTGTTAGGGATAATCAATTAATAACAAACAAATGGGAGAAAATCAATATGATGTTTTACGGACATAATCCATTTAACTTTAGTTTCCACAATGCTTTATGTGGAGTTCTTATGTTAGGTGGACTAGGACTTATAATCTTTGGTGTAAATCACGGATTTATAAATGACGAACTAGGTGGCACACTTGGAGTTTTATTAGGGTGTGGCTTACTATGGTTTGGTTATGATAACTTGGAGAAAACCAATGGCAGATAATAAAACAATAGAACGCATACAACAAGAAGTTGTGAGTGCTAACAAAGATAAGCTATATCAAGCTACTTTAAAGGAAGTTAAGGACACCGAACTTCAAGCTAAAATAAAACTTGGTCGTGAAGTTCAAGAGTTAGAAAACAAACAGCATAATTATAAACTAGACCAAGAGAATAAAAAAATGCGAGAGTTTTTTAACCGAGTAGCTGATGAAGGTGGAAGTTGGAATCTGAATCAATTTAATCTTGAACTTAAAAAAGCAATGACACCTTATATGCTACCAATAACTAAAGGTAAATAAAATTATCTTGTATGTACACACTACTCCCTAGTGTGGTCGTACTTATAATACCTTGTGTGTGTAGCAATACATACACAGGGTTAACTTCTGATCCAACAGGTGCTAATTTGATCAATTAGTATGCTCACTTAAGACGAGCCAAAAGATGTGACTGTTGGATCTGAAATTAATGAAAGGAACTATGACAAATAAAAAACTTAAAAATTTAGAAGAAAAGTTATCAAACATACAGAGAAAAATTGATCCCGATTGTATTGATAGCTTACAAGGTCACGACTTGGAAAATTTTAAAAACTATAAGTATGATTGTGCAGATGTTTATATTTGGGAAGGTCAGTTATGTATTAGTACCGACTATGCAGAATATATTATGGAGAATACTACCAACAAAACAATTAAAAAAGATTTAAACGAAGCAATACGATATGGGCAAAATGGAATAGGATATGAACATCTTATTCTTAAAAGAGATAGAAGATTAGAAGATAAAGTTAGGAATATAGAACTTAAAATTAAAATGATTAAGATAAGACAAGAAATAGAAAAGGAAAAAATTGCTGAAGAAGAAAAAAGAAAAGCACTTGGTTTAACTAGATTAGAATATATAGATAAAAAGATAAAGGAACTATGCAAAACAAAACAATAGAAGATGTAGCAGATGAGAACTCTTGTCGCTTTCCATTAGGGGATCACAACGATCCACCTAAATATTTTTGTGGTCAACCTATTATATCCAATGATAGTGGGTGGCTGTATTGTAAAGAGCATTTGTTATTGTGTACTAATTTAAAGGAGAAATAATTATGAGAAATCGTACTTGGTGGTATATAGAAAATCCATTTAATGGATATTATTATAAAGTTATACCTGTAAGGGGTATAAAAAATCCAAATAAAGTAAAGGCGTATAAAAGATTACCTAAAAATGTTAAAAAAATATCTGCACATATAGGATATGGATATCTTTTAGGCAATACAAGAAAACATTTAAGTCCTGAACAACTCAAGCCATCTGATTGTTATTCAGGTTATCAAACTATATCTGTTATACATAATAAAACTACTTGACTTTTCTATAAAATTGTTATATAACAATAGATAAGGAGAACTTATGATACCAAAAGAAACTGATGATGATGAAATAGTTAAGTACAAGCGTATGGTTAGGAAGTCTTTTATAAATGGCTTGGCTTGGCTAGAAAATAATCCTAATTCTACTGAAGAAGAAACTAACGAGCTGATTGCTATTGCTGATAAAGCAGCAACAGATGCCCGTACATATAAAGATAATAAAAAGTATTGGGTTAAGCATACATATATACATAAATTAAAAGAACATCAAGCATACCTTGATACAGGTATAAGTGCAGAAGAGGAGGAATAATTATGGAAGTTGTAATGATGATACTTCACTTGCTTAATGGTGAAGTTGCAAAGATACCTGTCGCATTAGCATTGAATCAATCTTGTAATGATAAGTTTATTACAATGGTAAAAGAAGATTCAATCGGAACAAGTGTGTACTATAATGGTGTTCAAGTATGGTCATACTATTGTAAGAAAGGTACAGGTGAGTGGGTTAAATGAAACCAAAAAAATTAGCAGAGTATTGTGGTTATTGGGATAACTACGATAAGTTTGGTAGTGGTATAAATCACGGAGAAATAAATTTTTATGGTGATAAATTAAAATCAACCAGAGAAATATTCGAAGGCAAAGATTGTATTATATCTAGGATTACTGACAAGAATGGAAATACCAGAATTTCACAAATAGAATATCCATTAATATATGCTGATAATAATGAATAACACTTGACTTAATCAAAGCATTGTAGTATATTAATAGCTGAAGGTCTAGCGATCTTCGGCTATTTTTTGTGGGTTGTTATAGCCTATTGCAGGAATGCATTCGTAAGCTCGTGAGATACCCTGCATATATAAAATAAAGAAACAACACACATTTTATTAACCATAAGCACAGAAAGGAAAGTATGAAAATACTAATCGTAAGTGATGTTCACTTCGTTGAGTTTAATCCTATGCTTGATACTATACTACAACAATCTAAACTTAAAATGTTTAGAGCAGGATTCTTAAAAAAGAATGGAAGTTATAGGCACGGAAAGTTTGACTTACGAAAGCGAAGTAAACATAAAAATAGTAAAGGTAATATAATTACCAACAAGGGCAAGGGTAGAACTACAAATCCAGAAAGAGTATTAAGTGCCTTTGAGCCAAGCATAAACCGATATACGAATATGTTATATGATAATATTCATTGGTTTAGTATTGGTAAAAAACTCTATAAAATCAATAGGTTAGATGATGAGTGGTATAAGTGGAGTGAAATTGAAGATTTAGATTTTAGTCTATTAAAATTACTCACTAACCCAAAAGAAATACACAAAGATGATAAGGGGAATCCTTATTATAGTGTACCCGAAATATTGAAAGGAGATGTAGCATAATGGCACAAGATACATTATGGTGTCAGAATCCTAGATGTCCCGAAAGAAAAGTATCAACTCAAATTCGGGGTACTAAAGGTAAGAAGTATTATCAATCTAGTAAAGCTAGTGGGTATGGTAATGGAAACTTCTGTACTCTTAATTGTTTTTATCAATGGGCAGATAAATATATGGATCGTGCTATTGATAACTTGGGTATAAGAATAATGGAACCAATTAAATTATCAATGGAAAATGCTTGGAGGAAAAACTATAAGTATCATTATGTTCCTGATGGAGATAGTTATTACGCCCACTACCTAGAAAATAAACTAATGGGAATCAAGATAATTGTGACTGAACAACAATATAATTCCATTGGTTATGGTAATGATGAGTGCTTGGCTCTTGCTAATCAAATAGGATACAAGCAATCAGCTTGACTTACATAAAATAATATAGTATATTATAGACAGCATCTAGTTATCTAGGTGCTGTCTTTTTTTTAACCAACAAGGAAAGGAGTACTCAATGGAAAAGAAGAAGAATGATGTTCGTTTAAATAAATCTTTACGAGATATTTATATTAAAGATGCTCGTAGATTTTTAGAATCTCAAACGAATAATCCAAAATATCAAGCGTTTCTGGAGTCAAGAGAAACCTGCAAAACTAGAATTGATGATGCTAAAAAGACAGCAAAAGCTGTACTTGAAAGGCGATTCAATCCTACTGATGTAGCTGACTTAAGACGATTGCAAAATAAATATACAACTGTTGATTCAGTAGGAA
>VTLG01004647.1_pt1 | contig 16242 bp, 17 predicted proteins | sample 4694571 | NCBI WGS metagenome assembly VTLG01 (sample SAMN12604809, study PRJNA352737) | marine metagenome | biome: ENVO:00000447; feature: ENVO:00000209|ENVO:00000569|ENVO:01000036; material: ENVO:00002151; isolation source: viral sequences binned using virsorter ...
ACAAAAAAATATTGATGATATAAAATCATTTGGTTATATTACTTTTCCAACTGCTAATGCAATAATAATGATAAAATGTATTGAAAAAAAGGGAATGGTTTAATAAAGGAGAAGAAATAATGGTATTAGGAATAGCAGATTCAATAGTAGGAGTAGCAGGTAAGGTACTTGATAAGTTTGTAGCAGACAAAGACCTGAAAGCTAAGTTAGACTTTGAGCTACGCAAGGCATATGCTGATGCCAATCTTGCTCAGATAGATGTCAACAAAGAACAAGCGAAACATCCTAGCCTGTTTGTTGCAGGGGCTAGACCTAGCATCATGTGGATATGTGCTTTTGGTTTGGGGTGGCAGTTTGTATTTCTACCTGTAGCTGCATGGTATATAGCATTGACAGGTCAACCTATACCCCTACCAGAGATTGAAACTGAAGGCTTGATGTCTCTAACACTTGCATTATTGGGTCTTGGTGGTATGCGTACCTTTGAGAAAAGAAACGGTACACACAGAAATAATATGAAGCATCGTTAAAGGAAAATTAAATGAAGAAAAAAAAATCAACTTCTTCTTTAGCACCAGCAGCAAAAATTGATGGAACAGTTTTTTATAATGCAGCAAAGAAATATGGACTATCAACAAGCAACGCTGGTCTAAATAAACTTGTAAAACTAGTTAATACTGAAGGGCTAACACCATTACAAGCTGCTAGAAAAATAGCACAAGAAAAGTAAATGGCTCTCAACGAGAAACAAGAAAAGTTCGCACAGTCCTATATCCTACATAGGAATGCAACTGAGGCTGCAAGGGCTGCAGGATATGCTGCAACTTCAGCAGCCAATCAAGGTTATAGACTTATTAACAATGATGAAGTAGCTGAACGTATTAGAGAACTAGAGAATGAACTGGAAACTAATGTAGATGTTATTTCAGAAATAGAAAGTCAGTATACTGTAGCCAGAAACAATGGCCATACCAATAGTGCATTAAAAGCTCTTGAATTATTATCAAGAGTACGTGGTAATAATTCTGAACTTGATAATAGTCTTGATGAAAAGTCTTTGGAAGAAAATATAGTACAATGTTTAAATATTTTAGGTGCAAATAAAGTTTATACTCTACTAGAAAAGTGTGATTTTATGAAGGAAGAAGAAGAAAAACAAGAAGAGTCTTCTGAATGGGGTAATTCAACTACCCAAATGGAGTAAATCCACGCTAGGTGGGGTAGAAGGCCCATACAGCAACATTGGTAGTCTTGGGGTGGGGTAGGTGCAGCAACCCCTTAGAAGGCTACTCAGTGAGGCTCTATGGGCCTGTTTTTTTCTAATATCCGTATTGTCTAGGAGATTGATCGCCTTTTTTTGGTTTTAATAACTTAAAAATTCTTTCATGCTGTTTTATTATCTTTTTTGATTTGTTCCTACCTTCTGCAAGTTCTTTCTTTATATCTTCCATATCTTTTATAACACGTTCCAAATCAAATTGCATCTTGGCTTGGGTAACAACAACAGACTTTTGTGACTCCTGTTCATAGAACTTATACACAGTTTCTACTTTGCTATCCAGCTTGGAGACATACCATATCAATCCTATAGCTTGTAGAACCATAGCAAATATCAGTGCATAATTTAATTTAATATTATTCATTTTCTACCACCACCATTAAATATCTTATCATTTAATTTCTGTACCTGTGTTTCCAGTGAACCAATCTTTAGGTCTTGTCTTACATCACTAGGTAAAGACCCTGACCCCCATCGTCCTGCTGGCCACAGTTCAACAAACTTTGAGTTCTTGCTTACATCTTTAGCAATCATCTGTATTTGAAAGTCATTATGTTGTACAGAAGCTTGTAGTCCAGCCAACCACCAGATAACACCAGCAGCCTGTACAAACAGACCAACACCTAAAGTTATTATAAATTTACTATCCATCTATTTATCCTTTGTTAAATAATAACCAAACCAACCAATAGCTATAAGACCTGCTACACAGATTAAAAATTCTATTAACATTACTTATAACTCCATATCCAAGGTCTAGGGTTCTCATCACTATTTTCTAGATCATCAATGTGTATAAATCTTTTACTTGCTTTACCCTTCTGCGCTACACCTATACCTGTCATACCAGTATCTAGTGCTAGTCGTACTAATCTCAGTGCTTCCTTACCCATAACCAATACATCCACAGCCCTACCTTTGGTATGTGCTGAGTTTCTTGTACCACCTATTGCCATGTTATGTGCAGGATGTCGATAACCTGAAGTAATAATCATTGGTTCATTAAACTTTATTCTTAGCTCTATCAGTTTTGACATAAATCTTTCATCCATGTCACACTCTCCAGTACCTTTACATCGCATCTCCTGCTCTGTAAAGAACTCCCAATTCCTAGACATTACTTTATTATTCTCTCCATTAAGTTATCCAGCTTACTTTCTACACGATCAAAGCGACTCATAATTTTATCAAGGTCTTTATCAACCTCATCTTTGAGTGCGTAGTCTCTAGCTATTTCCTCTCTAGTCCTGCTCATTAGTTTTCTATTCTCTTCTATCTTCACATTAATACCTCTTATCCACCATATAAACGAGCCACACGCAAGACTCAGTATAGCATTCCATATCATGTGGCTTGAACCATCCATTACTATTCTCCTAATCAATAAAACTTTTTTCAATCCTTGCTTGTTCAGCAGGATCATATTTAAAATCTGATTTAATATCTACTTCTCTATCACCTGTTTTTTTACCTAAATATGAATTATAGACTTGCATTAATTGTTGATAGATATCATTTATAGGAGCTTCTACACCTGTCATTTTTTTTGTACTTTTAGCCCACTTAAACATATCTTCATAATTAGGTTCTTTTGGAATAAAAATTCCTTTATCTGCAACATTTCTAAATATATTTTTATCATATCGTTTAGAAAATAAACCACCATCAGTCATAGCTTTATAAATTTCAGTATTAGTAAATCCAGCACTCTTAGCTTTGGTTATTAAATCATATACTTTTGTTGATGTATTATAACTACGATCTAATGATTCCCGATAAGCATCTACATATTCTTGTGGTGTTCTAATTGATCTATCTTGATAAACATTTTTAAATGGTTTATTACTATCACCTAGTTCTTTTTTAAATAATCTTAGTTTTAATGCTAGTTCAGTTTTTAAATTATATGTTTGTGGTTTAATACCAAAGAGTCCTGTTATTTGATCTTGAGCATAGTAACGCCGACCTGTTTTACCACTACGAACTCCTGATCTTTTTCTTTGTTCAGGTAATAAAGCTTCTGTTAAACCAAACATATCAGGTTCTGCTGTTCCATATGTTTCAGCTTTAACACTAGCAGGATTTTCTAAAGACATGCTTATATCTCTAATTGCTTTACTTATTCCCGGTTCAATTGCTTTTCCTGTTTGAGTAAGTATAGCACCAACTTTTTTTTGCATTGGATCATTATCATCATATAAAGGTTTTCCAAATTCATCTACTTTTTGATATAATGTTTTTACAACAATATCAGCAGCCATTGAAGGTCCAAGAATACCTGCAATTGGTTTAATAAGTGCTTCTCCTACTGCATCAGATACAGCACCATCAACATCTTCTCCTCTATCAAAAGCTCTAAAGGCTGCTGTCATAGCATCAGTTCCTGTAGCCCAAGGATTAAGATAACTCAAGTTAAGTCTTCTTCCTCTTAATGGGTTTTTAGGATTTTTAGGATCACCAAAATAAATAAAATTAGAACCTGTTTCCCAATCAGCGTTGGCTATTCCTTCAATACCTTCTCTTACTGTATAAGGTAAAGGTTCCTCTGTAGTAGGGTCTATAGCTCTTTCATCTAATCCCGCCATCCAAGAAGATGTTTTTGATATAACAGGTACTGATGAGATAGCAACACTTACACTTCCTAATCTTTTAAGACCATTTAAAAATTGTCTTTGACCTTTTAATAGATTAGTTTCTACCCCATCACTATCAAATGCTTTTTCACCTTTTTGCATTAATTGTCGGCCTTCTTTAATATCTCTAAAGGCACCTGTAATAATATTTTTAGTTGTCCTTGCTAGTTCTGTTTGAAACGCTAAAAAGTCAGCAAAAGGTAGTCTTCTAGCATACTTTATAAATTGAGGAACATTAGCATAGTTTTGCATGTGATCAGCTACTTTATTAGCTGCAGTAACATCTAATCTAGTTATATTAACTGTTTTACCATCAGCACTTAAAAAACTATCTACTATTTCGTCAGGATCACGACCTTTATCTAATATAACTTGTCGTTGCATATCTCGTTCATTTAGAAAACCTACTTGTTTCCACATATCATCCATTGATTGATATAATTTAATAACAGATGTATTATATTTTAGTGCTTGATTTTTTAATTTTTTACCACCCTTATATAAAGGAGATTCAAGCTTCCAAAATTTAACATCTCCAGCATCATTTAAAGCTCCTCTAAAAGAATTTAAATCTACACCAGATTGTATATATCCAAGACGAATACCTTTTTCCATTTCAGCACGTAGATCATCATCTGATAATTTACTTAATCCTTTTGCAACTTGTTTTATACCTGCAATTTTTTTAGGACTTATATACCCAGCACCCAAAGCCATCATTGCTGAACCTAAAAAGTTACGAGCCGTAGCAGCAGGACTATAAACAGTTTTAGCTGCTCGTGTATAACTTTGTAATCTTACAAGCTCACCTATCCATCTAGTTGCTATAGGCCTAACTTCATTACCTTGAGCAATAGTATCAGCAACTTCTTTATAAGCATAAAAATCTCCTTCATCAAGAGGTCTGCTTATTGCTGGCTCTTTTTCTGCCATTTGTTTAAATCGATCACTAATCTCTTGATCTGATAAATTTTCATTATCTATAAGTTTTTTTAAATCTCTTACTTGTTGTTCAATATTTTTATCTTCAACATTCCTAATAAGTGTAGATCTTAAAGGTACAGATTTTGTTCCTAAAGGTGAACCTTTTCTTACTCCTTTTATTTTTTCGTATTTAATTAATTTAGCTATTTTTTTTTCATAATTATGTGTTTCAATAGTTTGAAAAACTTTGCCTATAGTATTCGCATAATTTGTAAATGGATCTTTATATTCTCCCAATAATAATCTAAGTTGTTCAGGAACTGTTCCTCTTTTCGTTAATATTTTAGAAGGATTTTTAAATCTTGTATTAACACTTTGAAATACTTGTAATATATCTTCTTCATTATTTACTGTAAGAAGATTTAATAAATCTTCATCAACTGCATTTTCAATTCTTTGTCTGTTATTTCTATAATAATCTTCTCCAACTCTTGCTTTATAATCATCTCTTAAAAATTGTTTAGCATTTTTAATTATTTCTGTTCCTTCAGGTGACTTAGCTAATTCAGATTTCCAATTTGGATTATCAAAAATTTCATATTGTCTGGTAAGATATAACTCACCTTTTTTATCCATAGATGTTTCTATCTTTGCTCTTAATAATTGACCTTCTTCATTATCTTTAATAACACCTTTTTCTAATAATTTTTCTTGAAGAACTTTTATATTTTCTCTCATGCCATCTATTTCTTTAATGACATTATTAAAACCTCTGGCTTGTAAAGATTGAAGTACTCCTTGATCTCCTTCCAAATATCTATTAAGATTTTTTAATTCATCAGGTCCAATATCATTAATATCTTTAACACCATAATCTTTTTGTATAGCTTTTGTTAATCTTTGAAATCTTCTTTGAATATTTTTTTCAGTTTGTGCGGTTACTCTATCAAATTGTTGTCTTACTCTTTTAAAAGCATTTCCTAAACCACTATCATCATAAACCAAGCTTTTAAATTTAGCTAATTTTTCTTCACCAAGTTTTCTATCTGGAGGAATACTAGCATCTAAGTTAGGATCATCACCAACATCACGAAGTCTTTTACCTACAAAAGTTTTACCATCATCATATGTATCTAGTTCCATACCTTTGTTACTGTAAATTTCTTTAATATTTTTTATTTGAGGTTTTGTTAAAGTTCTTCCAATATTAAGTTTTATATTACCATTAAGATTTAAAGCATCGGCTGCAAGTTGCGCTCTTGATGTAACTATTTGTCGAAAAGAATTATCATTATCATCTCTATCAATTGCATCATCTATAAAATCATCTGTTCTTTTACCTGCTTGTTTAGACGCTTCTGTTGCTTCAGCTTTTCTTATTGCTCTATTTCTTGCAATTTTTTCTGTAGCTTTAGGTAAATATTTACCTGCAGCCCCCATAAGACCTGCACCAAGGATAGTAGCTAAAGCAGCTTCTCCTGCATCTATTTCATCTTTTTCAGGATCTACTTCTACTCTTAAAGCTTGTTCTGCAATATTAAAACCACCGCCCCAACCAGCACCTGCTGCTGCACCTGTCTTTAATTGTAGTGAACCAATATCTTTAGCAGCTTTTTTTCTAGCTCCTTTTAAAACTTCTTTAGTAACAGTAGGACTTGCACCTTTTTTTATAAATTCTTCAGTAGCTTTTTTACCTACTTTTTTAGTTAATTCTTGATTAACTTGTTCTTTAAAATTAAAACGTGTTAAATATCGTTTTAATTTATCTATACCAAGTTTTGCTGCTCCTCTTGTTCCTAGTATTTTAGCTACCCCTCCAACACCTACACCAGCAGTAGCAGTTGCATAAGTAAGAGGATCTTTAAATGTATTTTTTATAGCCCTTCCAAATGTAAACAAATCACTATCAGTATTTTCATAAGTTTCTAATGATTTTAGCCAAGCATTTTTAACTTCATCAGGCATATCTTTAGCAGATAAAGCTGTCATTCCTAAGTTAGTTAAATTATTATTAAGAGCAGAGTGTCTATCTTTAAACCATTCAGCAGCTTCTTTATCAGTGCCTTCAAAGTCTTTTTGATTTTCATGTTTATATATTGCTTTAGATTGTTGAATCCAATCTTGCTTTGTATCTAAATCATCCATACTAAAACTTGGAGACTCTTCATCACTGTCAATAAAACTTGCTTCAATCCTTGCTTGTTCAACAGGATCATACTTATAATTTGATTCAATATTTACTTGTTTATCGTTATCAATAAAACTTGCTTCAATCCTTGCTTGTTCAGCAGGATCATATTTCATTTGTGTTGTATCTATATTTGCCATATTAATACTTTAATTAACTGGAACATATCCATATTTTCCATTAGGAAATTGAACATATTTATATTTTTTACCATCTTTACTTGTACGTATTCTTGATGATGGAGGTTTGGTTCCACTTACACCTTCTCTTAATAATCTACCAAATTCGTTTACTATATACTCACTAGCTTTTTGTTGATCTTGTGTATTTCTTCCTATTCTTTGAGCTTCTGGTAATATCTTATTTAATGCCGATATAATTTTTTTAACATCTACGTCTCTGCCAAATTGACTTGTATCTATATTAATAATATTACCTTTAGGTCCGAAAGTAAAAATTTTTGAACTTTGAGCTATTTTTTCCCAAGTTTTTCTAGTTTCAGATGCTTTATATTTAGATCCTCTAGCTTTAGCTAGGGCTGCTCTTATCTTAGCTTCAGCTTTTTCTTCTTCAGAAGTCATCTTTAATTCTTCTTTAGCAGCATCTATTTGTGCTTTTCTATCTGCTGCAAACATGGCTCCCGGTATATCAGCAGGTGTACCAAATGGTTTTAGATAAGCAGCTAGACCTGCTAATATTGCATCACCTCTAGTACCTCTAATTTCTGCAATTAATTCAGCTACAGATTTACGAGTAAACTCTGGAGGTAACTTATCTCCTTTTGCTGCTGCTTTACTTTTTACATCTTCAAGTAATTTTGCTGTAGCACCTGCTCCTCCTATAGCTTCTACTACTTCAGTTACAGCTATATCTTTTTTTGCTGGCTGTACTGGTGGTTCTACTCCTGCTGCTATACGTGCATCTTTAAAATCTTGAGGATCTCTTTTAAAAGTTGCTGTTTGTCCAGTTTGAAATTCTTGTTCTTCACCATCATCCATTTGTCGTAATGCAGCTAAATTATAACCACCATATATACTTGGATTAGTCTGTCCACCAGTTTGTCTATATAGTGTACTAAGTCCTCCTACTTGACCACCACCTGCTTTACTTTTCCCCATTCCAAAGTTAGACAGTTTAAAACCTCCCGGTGTAAAGCCACCTCCTGCTCTAAATCCAGCAAGACCTAAACCTAATAAACTTTTACCCATAGAAGCTTGTGCAGGTGTTTTTGTTTGTGTATAAGTAGGTTGTGCTAATAATGGATTACCATAAATAGAAGTTTGATAACGAGCAAGTTGTTGTTCAGGAAATTCTTTTTGTTGTTTGTATTTAAAATAAGCTTCATCCAATACTTGTTGTCGCATATCTTGTTTTTCTCTACCAATATCTTGAAGAAGTCCTTGTTCAGCAAGACCAGCAGAAAATATATTTTGACCTGTTTGTGTAAGATCAGCAGCCGTTAGACGTTCTCTATCTTTTTGAGCTTCAAATTGAGATTGAGCATCTTCATAAGCTTTTTGAAGTCCCTTGGCTTCTATTTCAGCCAATAGCCTTTGTTGTCCTAAATCTCTTTCAGCAGATTCTACAGCAGCCCTAGTTCCAAGACCAGACATACCACCTGCAGCAACAGCATCTGCTTCAAATTTAGGACGTGCAGTTCTTTCATACTGTCTCTGTGCTTCTTCTTTTTGTTGATCTATAACAGCCCTCATATAAGGTGACATATACTCTTTAGCTGTATCAGCAGTAAATTTTTCACGACCACCTCTTACTATTCCAAGAGATTCATCTAGTAAAGGACGTTGACTACCTACAAGAGATTTTAATCCTTGTTCAGCTTGCAGTTGTTCAGGACTAAAACCAGCAATTGTTTCACCTGTATATGGTGTATATCCTTCTCCCATACGTTGTCTATACAACGCTTGAGTATCTTTTAAAACTTCATCTACATAAGGTTTTAATTCAGGAGGAATATAAGATATTTTTTGTGTGGTTGCTGGTTTATCTTGATATCCAAATAGTGATGATAAAAAACTCATTGTTATACCCTTTCCATCATTGGTCTAAGTGCTGCCAATCCATCAATTTGTTTTGGTTGTTTGTCTGTTCCAAACGCTTTTTCTCGTACATTTTCTACAACTTTATCCATAACTTTTGCTCCTGCATCTGCACTACCATTACCAAGTGCTGACATTGTATGAGCATCAACTACATATTCATCAGGACTAACAGCAAGTGTTCCTACTTGTTTTCCTGCTTCTTTTTGTACTATCGGCATATAAACATTATCTTCCATGCCATGTCCTTCTCCCGGTACTTGACCCATAAAACCACCTGCAGCCATTGCCATTAATCCACCACTTTCAGTTGCCGCTTTTTGATCACTAGCCATTCTTTGTATTGCTGCCATGATAAGATTATCTTGACTTGCTTTTTCTTGAAGTGCTAATTGATTTTCTTCTTCTTCTTTTTTTTCAATAATTTTTTTAGTTTCTAGAGAAGTAGCTCTATTAAGTAAATCTTTAACACCTATTTCTTTTGCAACTTTTTTTAATATTTCATTTAAACTTTCAGCTTCTTGTTCAAAACCTTTTTTTAATTTTTCTTCATCTATACCACCTAAAGCAGCAGGACCAACACTCGGAGGAGGTATAGGAGGTCCACTAGGAGGCATAGGAGGTCCACTAGGAGGCATAGGAAGCCCACCAGCACCCGGAGGAGGACCGGGAGGGCCACTAGGAGGCATAGGAAGCCCACCAGCACCCGGAGGAGGCTCACCCATAGCTTGTCTTTGTCCTGCTATCTCTCTCATAGCTGCTAATTCTCCAAGAGGACTATTTTGTACTGCCATTATCTATTCTTCCATAATTAGATTGTGCTTTTGTTTGATCTGCCATGAAGTTAGAATCTTCAGTAGGCTTTAACTTTTTAAATGTTTCCATTTTCTGTGTTAATAAATATCTAGTTGGATCAATAACATTACCTTGATTAAGATTACTAACATAGGTGCTATTATTAATTAAATTATAATATTCTTTTGTTGACATTTTTTTCATTAGTTTAAATTCTGCCAAGATGTTTCTGTTCCGACACTAACATATCCTTTATACTTACCACTACTTGCTGAATATGCTATATCTCCCTTACGTGGTCTTCCTATATTTGTTACTGTAACAACTGTATAAATATTAGTAGATGGAGCAGCATCAACATCTACATCTCTTGTTTGAAGTTCTGATACTAATAATGCTGCCCAACTTTCTATTGTAGTATATAATTCCCTTAATTTATCATCACTAATACCATTAAAGTTTGTTGGAAATGTTGGGTATCTTGCCATTATCTTTCTCCATCACCTTGAAAACCTAGTCTGACAGATCCCCATTGCCAGCTTGCATTCTGTGAACTACAAGATACCCTAATCTTTGCTTGCCTTCCCCTTGCTCTAAAATTAACTTTATCTGTTAGCTGTGTAACTTCAAATTCTTTTGTAGTACTTGCACTACTTTCTGGATATTTTTTAGTTATAATTTTTACTTTTAATTTACCTGTACTTAAATCAAAATCAGGTATTAATTTATTCATAAATAATATTTCATTACCATCATCAATATCAAAATCAGCAGACTCTATAAAAGAAGTAATAGTATTATTATTAGCAGTAAAATAATCTGGTGGCTCATTATTATATAATCTACTTTCATTTGAAGATACACCTGTAGTAATTGTATTACCAAATACTTGTTGATCTGCATATGTTGTAAAGATACCTGTACCATAAGTCCAGTAATTATTTTCAGGTGAGAATATCACATAACTATCACAATCTGTAACGCCCGACTCATCTGAAGCATAGAGCCATATAATTTCTTTAAACTCTGAATTAATACCTGCAAATACTTTATCTTTATATTTTATATTAAGTCTATCAAATATATATTTTCTAACTGTACAATCCAATGCTCTTACAGAACCATCATATTTATAAAAATTATCATATCCCATCCAGTATGTAATACCATTATAATCTACTGCTGCATGTTGAGCAATCATACCACAGTTTGTACCAGCTTGTGTAAACTTAAATGTAAATGGTGGTCCTGCAAACTGCATTAACCAAAGTGAATTATCTGTCCATATATTAATAGCTGTTCTTGAACGAACACCTCCTACAATTTTAGTACCATCAGTTAAGACTACCTCACCAGATGTAGAGCTTACTGAAGGAACCCAATTAGTACGATCATCTTGATCAGACCAACGAACCAACATTGGATTAAATGTACCACTAACAGTAGCAGTAGCAGAATACTCATTAGCTCCTAAACAAATTAAATGTCTATCATTAGGCGATACAACAATTGAGTTGACACTAATAGGAGAAGTTGTTATAGATGTAGCTCTAACAGGCACAGTAGAAGCATCACTATCAAAATAAAATATATTACTTCCGCTTCTATTTGCTACTACATCATTTCCCCAATTATCAAGACTCCATTGTGTTATATCAAAAACAATATCAGTAGCATCTGCACTGGCTGCTTGATTCCATGCTCTTGTATCAGAAGCACACACAGTAGCTTGATAAGCAGCAGCACCATAACCTGTACCACCAACAGCTATTGAATTACCTGTAGGTATTAAATAATTAAATGTAGCTGATCCTACATCACTTCCTGTAGCATTTGCAGCATCTGTTACAGAGATTGTAAATACAGCAGCACTATCTACGGATACAATTTGATAAGTGTTACCTTGTAAACTAACATTATTAAATGCTGCTGAAGATGTAAATGCAACATAATCACCAACACTTCTGCCATGTGCTGCATCAGAACAACATACTCTAGTTGTACCAGAAGAAGTACCAAAACAATTTGTTAAAGTAACGGCTGTAGTAATAGGAGTTATATCTACAATTCTATCACCATCATGTTCATAGAGTTTATCAGGTGTCCCAAATACAGCCCTCTTTTTACTATTAGCACTTTTATATGTAATTAAATCTCTACCATTTCCATCAAATGTAGTACTAACTTTTGTTTCATACCCACGCATATTTTCAGGTTTACCTGCACGAAAGCGTACACGATCACCATCATACCAATTACCTTCTTCTTCATATTGAGTAGATTCTCTATGAAGACCTTGTTTAAGTTTAATCTTAGATAGTTTAGTCATTTACTATTACTTTAAATCGTTTACCATTACTGCATCAACTTTATCAGTAGCTCTTACAGAGAATACTAATAAATCAACAGATCCTCCTGCTGCAGTTAGAACAGGATCAGATCCACCTGCAAATTGAAATACTGAATTATAACTAAGACTATGTGTTCCTCCAGAATTTTGAATACAATAAATATGTCCTGTTTGTCCTACTGTTAAATTAGTAGGGGCTGCTAATGTTCTATCACCACCTAGAGTTACCAAGAATTGATTATTAGTTGCCATATTCATTACAATACTTGTTGCATCTGCAATCGTTGTTATTGTCTGGTGTACAGGTGCATCAGCTAATGATACAGCACCTTCAAAACGTGTTGTACTTTTATTTACTTGTGCCCCCTCTACTGTTACAGTACTTTTAAAATTAGATGCACCTGATACAGTGACTGTAGAATTAAACTTAGCAGCACCTTCCACAGATACAGCAGCTTTAAAAGTACCTGCACCTACTACTGTTACAGTACCTGTTATTTGAGTATTATTACCTACAAATAAATTATCAGTAATACAAACATTATTTGGTAAAAGATTAGCACTTCTTACTGAAGCTCCATCACAAACTACATGTTGAAATGTAGTAGATGACCTTCCTATAGTAACACCAGTATTACCTGCTACTCGCATCATAACAACATCACTATCATTATTGGGAGTTACTTTATTTAATATAGCATAGGATTTACTATTATTGGGAACAACAAGAAAGATTGAAGTTGCTACTGCTCCAACTGTACCTTTAATTTCCAAGAAAGCTTTACGTGATTGGTCATCAGCACCATCATTATTTGTTAGGTTTACTGTTGCAGCACTACCAATAGATATAGTAGTATAACCTGCTATAGCTTCATCAGCAAGACTAATAACACCATCATTTAAAATCTGACCCCAACTATTAGGATTTTCTCCATCACCCTGTTTAGTTAGTCTTAGATTAGTTGTATATGTACTTGCCATTTAACATCTCCTGATATAATATCCAAATCATTTATTTATCCTTGTGTACCTGTAATTGTACCATTATTTGTAACTGTTACTGTATTAGAGTTCTTTCTAACTGCATATCCTGCAGAACCACCAGTACCACCTGTTCCTATTTCAACACTTCCTGTTGTAGCATTTGAACCATTACTTCCTGATGCACCATGCGCTCCACCATCTCCACCAGCACCTGATATTGCAAAACCATCTTTATTCTCACCAGCACCACCACTTTCAGCAGAAGAAGTACCAGCACCTCTACCACCATTTCCACCACTAGCAGTAACTTCTACTCCATTACTTGTATCATCTCCAGTGGCTCCACCACCACCTGCACCACCACCACCTCCTGAAAGAACAGAAGCACCTGAGTTGACAACAAGAGTGGCATCGCAAGCAAACGACATTGCATCACCACCATCACCACCATTTAAACCATTTCTTCTAGGGCTTGTGCTATGACGAAAACCACCAGAACCACCTACACCACCATAACCTTTAATATCACCATTAATATATATTATTAAAGTATGTATACTACCAATAGTACCTGTTTGCCATGCTGGTCCTTCTTGATCTGTACCTGCTGCTGCAGAAGTTATAGTAACACCAGAGTTTAATCTATAGGTAATCTTTGTTGGTACATCATTATCAAACCCTGCTGCATCAAGTAATGTTCTAAGATTAACATTTTCAGTATCAGCAGTAGTAGTAATATCAATACCACCACCCATAGCCATCATTACACTTCTTTGAAAACCTGACATTACTTAACTTTTGGCCTTTCAACACATTTTCCTGTTTTTATTTCTGCATTAACTGAACTATTAACTATAGATTTTACCTGTGCTTTATAAATTTCACATTGATATTTTTCTGGAAATGGACCTATTACAGCTTTTTCTTCCACAGGTATATTCATAGGAGAAAGTGTAAGAAAAGCTATGACTGATACATAATAAAACATTTAAATTAAACTTTCTCTTTCTATCATTTCTTTCCAATCTTCTTTAATAGTTTCTGTCCATAAAGCATTAGCTATTGACTGTACTGATGCGTCTTCTCCACTTATATCTGTATCTGTGTGTGTCCAACTACCATCAGAATTTTTAACAGATAAATATGGAACAATAGAATGTCTATGTGGAACTCTTGAAATTTCAACACTATCTTCTTTAACAATAGTATCTACTCTTACAGATATTGCTCCGCTAGTTGGATTTGAATCAATTTGAAAAATTTCAGTTTCTTTTGTAATAGCCATATTATTATTTCCTAAGTTTGATATAAACCACTAAAGTATAAATATCTTCCTGAACCAGCATTATGTTGAGTTTCTGACCATGCTGCTGCTGTTTTTGATTGATAGAAAGCTACGTTATCAGATTGAAAAAATGGAGATATATTTGCTGTTCCAGAAGCTATTGTAGCTATTGTATGAAAAGTCACATTACCTGTCATTTGATTAGCAGGTGATGGAGCAAAAGGTAAACCTGTAACTCTAATACCTCCAGCAGCCCCTGTAGTATCAACATTTGCAAATGCTGCTTGTATATAAACTATTCTACCTATTTTAGTATAATTACCTGTAACTGTAACAGCCGAACTTGGATTAGATGTACTTCCTTCTAATGCTGCTGTCCAGTTTCCTTCTTCATAATCATCAAGAAGATTAGCTGCTGTGGCTGATGTAACTCCTAAATATACACCTTTATTTGCAGTTCCAAAAAATATGTTACCACCAGTAATTTCAATATCACTTTGACCTGTTGCAACTTCTAACACTGCGGTGTCGTCGTCTCGTTTTAAAGTTATGTCATTTGTCGAGCCTTGTCCTGTAATTATAATTCCTTCTGTACTTGTATAACCTATTGCTGCATCATCACCTGATGCTGTATCACCAGTTACATTAATTGTACCACTTGCAGTTATATCTCCTGCTACTGATACACCTCCTTGATAATGTGCTGCTCCAGCTATAGTAACAGTTGATGCAAAATATGCAGCCCCACCCACACTTAATGTAGAAGCAAGACTTACAGCACCAGCTATTGTTACAGTATCAGCAAAGTTTGCTACTCCACCTACACTTAATGTAGAAGCAAGACTTACTGCTCCTGCAATAGTAGTTGTTCCTCCAATATTTACATTACCACTAACTGATACATCATCTTCAAATTCTGCTTTCCCTGTTGTTAAAAAAGTACCTCCTACTGATGTATTACCAGCTATATTAACTACACCACTTACAGATACTGCATCTTCAAATATAGCAGCCCCTGCAACTGTGACTGTTGAAGCAAAATGAGCAGCCCCACCTACACTCAATGTTGATGCTAGGCTAACTGCACCTGTAACACTTAAAGTTCCACCTACTGATACATTTCCACCTACAGCTAAGTTACCTGATACAGATACATCACCATCGTAGGTAATCCCACCTGCAGCAAAAAATGTACCACCTACTGATACATTACCAGCTACATCTAAATTACCACTTACAGATACACTATCTTCAAAGATTGCTGAACCAGCTATTGTTACTGTAGAATTAAGTTGTGTTGCTCCACCTACAACTAATGCACCAGAAACTGATACATCATCTTCAAACTCTGCTTTACCTGTAATATTACTTGTACCACCTACTGATACATTACCAGCTACATCTAAAGTTGACCCTAAACTTGTAGCTCCTGCTATAGTTGTAGTACCACCAATGTTTACATTGCCTGATACTGATACACTATCTTTAAATGTTCCAGCACCTGCTACTGTTACTGTTGATAGAAAACTAGATGCACCACCTACACTTAATGTTGATGCTAAACTTACTGCACCTCCTATAGTTGTAGTACCACCAATATTTACATTGCCTGATACTGATACATCATCTTCAAATTCAGCTTTACCAGTTGCAAGGAATGTACCACCTACAGAAGTATTACCTGCTATATTTACAGCACCGCTAACTGACACAGCATCTTCAAATACAGCAGCACCAGCCACTGTTA
>VTLG01012462.1_pt1 | contig 16240 bp, 11 predicted proteins | sample 4694571 | NCBI WGS metagenome assembly VTLG01 (sample SAMN12604809, study PRJNA352737) | marine metagenome | biome: ENVO:00000447; feature: ENVO:00000209|ENVO:00000569|ENVO:01000036; material: ENVO:00002151; isolation source: viral sequences binned using virsorter ...
TAATGGCAAAAAGTGTCAGCCTTTCTATAGGTCGTGGTGAGAAAAGTAAAAAAGGTGGTCTTACTGCTAAAGGCCGTCGTAAATACAACAGAGCTACAGGCTCTAATCTGAAAGCACCACAACCAGGAGGAGGTCCACGTAAAAGATCTTTTTGTGCTCGAATGTTGGGTATTAAAGGCCCAATGAAAAAGCCAAACGGGAAACCAACCCGTAAAGCTTTAGCCCTTAAACGTTGGAAATGCTAATTATGGCTATGAAAAAACGAGGACTTTACGAAAACATTCATCGTAAAAGACTTAGGATTGAAGCTGGCTCTGGTGAAAAGATGAGAAAGCCTGGATCTAAAGGAGCACCAACAGCAAAGAACTTTAAAGCTGCTGCTAAAACTGCTAAAAAAAGAGGTAAAAAATCATGACAGCAACAACAGAACTAGAAGCAGTTAACATCATGCTTGCTGCTATTGGTGAAGCTCCTATCAATAGTCTGACAGGTACAGTTCCTGTTGATGTGCGTTTAGCACAAAGCACTTTGAATGAAGTTAATAAAGAAGTTCAATCAGAAGGATGGTCTTTTAATACAGAGATTAATGTTGAACTAACTAGAGATGGAGATGATCAAGTTGCTTTATCTTCTAACGTTTTAAGAGTTGATCCTAATGTTTATGACCATGCAGATATTGATGCTATTCAGATTGGTCTAAAACTCTATGACAGAAAAAATCATAGATACACCTTTACTGAAGATTTAAAATGCACAGTTGTTTATTTCAGAACCTTTGATGAGATACCTGAACCAGCAAAGAGATATGTAAATATAAAAGCTGCAAGAACTTTTGTTGATAGGCTTGTAGGTGATGAAGGATTAAGAACCTTTACACAACAAGATGAAATAAGAGCAAGATCAATCTTAATGGAAACTGATCTAAGTAATGCAGACCATAATCTATTAAGAGGTGATCCAGCTTTAACTGATGTCTTTAGTACTTACTCTCCTTCTAATGTATTAATTAGGTAATTATGGGTGTTATCTCAAGAGCTATTCCTACTCTTCTAAGAGGGGTATCACAAGCTGCTGATTCAACTAAACAATCAGATCATGCAGATATACAAGATAATGCTAATAGTTCACCAGTACAAGGATTAACAAAGAGAAGTGGCAGTCAGTACATTGCTACTTTAAGTGCTTCAGAATTAAGCAACGTCCATGTCCATACGATTAATAGAGATACCAATGAAAGGTATCAGTTAATTTTAGGTGATGAAAGTATTAGTGTTTATGGCTTAGATGGGACAGCATATACAACAGCTAATAATAAAATTGCTATTCCTGATGGAGTTACTTATTTAGATACCAGTAGTCCTAGAACAGACTTTAAAACAGTAACGATTGCTGACTATACCTTTATTGTTAATACCAGCAAGATAGTTGCAATGAACGCTGCTGTTAGCCAAGGAAGTGGTACAGCAGCAATTGTATTTATTAATCAGGTTACTGCTGATACTGACTATACAGTTACAGTTAACAGCACTACTGCTACCTATAACTCTGGAACAAGCAACCTTAAAACAACGCTAATAGCAGAAAAACTAAAAGATAAATTATTAGGTCAAAATAGTGAAAGTCCCACTAGTGGTTCTGCTTTAAGTGGTTTTACTATTACGCAGAATGGACCTGTTTTATATATCAAAAAAAATGATGATTCTGATTTCACCATTGATACTAATGATTCTCAAGGTAATTCACAAATAACATTAGTTAAAGATTCTGTTCAGACCTTTACTGATCTACCTACAGTTTCTCCTAATAATTATGTAGTAGAAGTAAAAGGAGATGAGACTACTAACTTTGATAATTACTATGTGAAATTTGTTACGAATAATGGAGGAACTTTTGAAGAAGGTCAGTGGGAAGAAACGTTAAAACCAGGTATTACTTATAAGATAGATGAAGCAACTATGCCTCATGTCTTAATTAGAAAGGCAGATGGTGATTTTATTTTTGCAAAGGCAGATGGTGGTTCTTATACAGCAAGTGGTACTACATATTATTTGCCTACATGGAAAGATAGAACAGTAGGAGATTTAGATACAGCACCATCTCCATCTTTTGTAGGGTCAAAGATTAATAACGTTATATTTTTTAGAAACAGATTAGGCTTTCTAGCTGATGATAATGTCATTTTATCTAGGGTGTCTGAGTTCTTTAATTTCTTTCCAGAGACAGTAACCACTGTTATAGATAGTGATCCTATTGATGTTGCAGCTTCTCATACAAAGGTAGCTATTTTAAAACATGCAGTAACAATGGGAGAACAATTAATATTATTTAGTGATCAAACACAGTTTGTATTAAGTAGTTCATCAGATACATTAACTCCTAAGTCAGCTAACGTAATTGTTGCAACAGAATTTGAAAGCAGTACAGCCGCTGCACCTGTAGGTTCTGGTAGGTCTATTTATTACTTAACTAAGAAAGGTTCTTTTGCTGGTGTAAGAGAATACATCACACAGGAAGATGTAGCTATTAAAGATGCTAGTGATATAACTATTCATGTTCCTCGTTATATACCATCTAATATTTTTAAATTAGCAGTATCTACAAGTGAAGACATTCTAGTGTTACTAGGGTCTGATAACCAGAATAGATTATATATTAACCGTTGGTTGTACGGAGAAAACTTTGCTAAGGTTCTAAATTCTTGGTCTTCTTTTACATTTAATTCTAATAAAAAAATACTTGGTGCAAGCTTTATTGAAACTGATTTATATTTAATTGTTGCTACAGCTACAGGAACATATTTAGAAAAACTTCCTTTTGAACCTAACTTTAAAGAAACTAATACAGAGTTTGAATATCATTTAGATCATAAAGTTACAGAAGCAACTAGCGGTGTATCTGTTGCTTATTCTAGTGGATCAAATACAACAACTTGGACATTGCCTTATAAGACATACACAACAATGTCTGTTATTGGTAGATACTTAGCTTCTAACGAAACAAGTACTTTTGTAGCTACAGGTAACAGTAGTGCTACTGCTTTAAAACCTGGTCAAGTTATCACTACAACCACCACAAATACTAATGGTTCTTCTGCAACTATTACAGCAACAGGAGACTACAGATTATCTAAAGTCATTATTGGTGAACCATTTGAAATGCACTATAGATTTAGTCAGCAGCGTTTAACTGATGCTTCTTCTGGTAGATCTACTGGTACAGAAATGGTTAGTGGCAGATTACAAATGCACCATTACTACATTAAATATGAAGACACAGGATTCTTTAAAGTAGAAGTCACTCCAGAGAATAGAGACACAAGTACCTATAACTTTACCGGTCAATTATTAGGTGCAGCTTCTTCTACTATTGGTCAAATTAATTTAGAAACAGGTACGTTTAGAGTTCCTATTATGAGTAGAGCTGACAGAGTAAATGTGGATGTCAAAAATAATACATTCCTTCCAACACAACTTTCTTCTGCTGAATATGAAGCTAGATTCCATATGAGATCAAGAAGAGTTTAATGGGGCATCTAAGGAAATCTACCGTTACTGATTTGAATTATGTCATCGACCATTTAAGAGTTTTAGATAAAGTTGAAGCTTATTATCAAACAGGAGAACAGCCGGAAGAAGCTGTTAGAAGAACGTATTTATCATCTAAAAAAGTACTAACAATAGCTGGTGATGATGATCAACCAATGGGTCTTTGTGGGGTTATTGTTAACGGAGCTATATGGATGGTTTCTACTGAAGAATTATTTAGTAAGAAGAAATATAAAATTCAATTAATAAGAGAAGGAAGAAAGTGGATAGATAATCTTTTGCAAAAGGAGAATGTCTTATATAATTGCGTATATGCAGAGAACTTGTCTGCAATTAAGTGGTTAAAGACACTTGGCTTTACCTTCGTTAAGCTCATTCCTGAATACGGTCATATGAAGAAACCCTTTTTTGAATTTGTGAGGATTGCTTAAATGTGCGTTTTTGCTGCTCCTGCTGCTGCCGCCGCCGCTGCTGGTGCTGGAACAGCTGCTGCCACAACTGCATTAGCCTTTGCTCCTGCTGCTGCTGCAACTACAGCTGCTACTAGTGCAGGATTTCTTGGTTTAGGTTCAGCAGTAGGTAGCAAGTTTGCAATGCAGTTAGGAATATCAGCACTTACAGCTGGTCTTCAATATGTGCAAGGTCAGCAGATGCTTGCTTATCAACATGAGGCTGCATATAAAGCTGCTGAAGCTGCTAACCAAGCTTATGTAGATCAGACTGAAGCGTTAAACTCAAGACTAAGAGAAGAAAAACAAGCAGCAGAACAACAGAAATTTAAAGTTAGACAGAAAGTTCTTCAAGCTAAAGGAGCAATAAGAGCAACAGAAAGAGCAGGTTTAACGATTGATTTATTATTAGGTGATGCAGAAAGAGAAGCAGGTAATTGGACTAATTCTTTAAATCAGACTCTGCAATCAGCTGACAATCAATACAGAAGGAACTTAAAAGGATTAGAAGCACAAAGAGAAGGAAGAACGAATGCAGCAATAGACATGGCAAATACTGCTTCTGCTCAAGCTCCTTCTTTATTAGGAACTATCGCTAACGTTGCTAATACTGGTCTTACTAATTACATCAACTACAGTGCTTTAGCAATCTAATGACTAACAGTTTCCTTTCTGAAAATAGCTTCCAACCTCAAGCATCACCTGTAGATACTTATATACGTCCTAGTCAAGTTGCTCCTACTACTGGCTTTGATCAGTTAGTTAATGCTCTTGTAACTGTTAATCCTTCTCTTAATGCATTAGTTGATTCTAAGATTAAAAAAGAAATTAAAAAGGATCAAGTTAAAGGAACAAATATAGCAGTTAGTGAAATATTAAATGAAGGAGATGTTGCTAAATTATCTAATAAAATTAGAAAGAAAGATGGTGATGATACTGCTAGACAATTAATAGGTGGAAGTATTTTTGCTGATAAAGCATATCAAAGAACAAGAGCTAAATTAGAAGGTTTAAAATTAAAAAATCTTTTAGAGTCAGAATACAGTACTGCAAAAATTGATACTGGAACAGTAGATATAAATCAGCAACCTATTTATAAAAACTTAAATGAATATGGTTTAGATTCTTCTGAATTTACAGATTGGAGACAGTCAAAAATAAATGCTTCACTAGCAAAATTAGGTGATCTTGATCCTGATGTTGTTAATGAGCATTTTATGCCAACTATGCAATCTCAGATTTTTGAGATTACAAATCATCATATTCAAGAAAATAAAAAATATAAATTTAATTTACTTCAAAGCCAAATCCCAGATGCTGTCACATTAGCATCACAATCTTTTGCTAAAGGTGATAATGAAGCAGGAACTAAAGTTTTAGCTGACTTTGTAGAGGATATATATAAAGCTGGTGTAACAGGAGAAGACGCAAAAAAGACTTACAAACTATTAATTAAAAGTGCTTTTGCTAAAGCAAGATTATTAGCAATTGATGAAGATAAACCTAAAAGCATGGAAATAGCTGAAGATCTTCCAGAGAAAATATTAGGATCAATACCTTGGGGAGATAAAGATTTAACAGATCATCCTGATTACCTTGACGAAGCAGCTTCTTTCCATGAGCAATTTGATCAAAGAGTTTTAAATAAGCTTCAAAACAAACCTAAGATTGATAGGGAAATTAAAAAAAGAAAAGTTAAAAAAGCATGGGGCGATTTAAACAATATGACTATCAGTGAAGGAGAAACACCAGAAGCCTTTAATGAAAGAAAAAAAGCAACATTTGCTTCATTACTTAATAATCCTGAATATGCAGATAAAGACTTACAAGCTTATGTTCAATCATTAGGTAAATCAGATAACTATGAGTTAATTACTAATGTTATTCCTGGGATAGAAAGAAAGATTATAAGTGGTGTTTTTGATGGATATGATGAGGTTTTAGAACAAGAAATTGCTATTGCTGAAAACAATCATGTGACGATGGATGATGAAGCTGTTCAAGCTTTTTCTGAATTAAGAACACTTGCTAAAACTGCAAAAAGCATAGGAGGAGCAGTAGATAAAAGTCTTGACAATATAATGAAACAAGTTGATAAAAACTTAGGTACAGGAGGAGGACTTTTCAGCAAGGCAACACAAATAGACTTTAAAAAATCAACAAGAATTAGACATAAAGTTCAAACACAAGTAACTAAATGGTATAAAGATTTCGTCAAGCAAAATGGTCGTCTTCCTTCACCTCTTCAAAAACAACAAATAGAAACACAATACTTATGGCAGGTATTAGGTTCAGAAAAGATTTTTGATCAAACAGAAGTCAATAAGCTATATCCACAAGCTGCTGTGGATGCAGAAGGCAACATAACAAGTGGTACTTATAAAAATCCTTTCTATGAACCACCAGAACTACCATTAGACCCAACAGGACAAAAGGGAGAAAAAGACACAAACAAAGACAGTGAATTTGTAACTCCAGGGATGAACTTCAATCAAAGTTCAAATCAAACTCAAGATCAACCTGAATCTGAAGGTTTAATAGCACAATTAACAGATTTAATAGAACGATTAACACCAGGAGGAAGCTCCCCAGTAGCAGCAGGTGAGTTAGAAGGTAAACCTACAATTCATAGAGTTCAATCTGGCGATTATTTAGAAAAAATAGCTAATAGATATGGTCTTTCATCTACAGATTTAATTGATGCTAATGATTTAGAAAATCCTGATGTATTGCAAATTGGACAAGAATTATTAATACCAGAAATCTCAAAGCAAAAAGCAGTTCAAGAAATAAAACCTAAAAACTTATTATCTACAACAGAACTTACAAAACTAAGAAAAGCAATAGCTCCTAACATTAAAGATAACTCTTCAATTCCAAGAAACTATTTAATAGATCTATACCGTAATGCTGGATTTGAAGGAGAAGATTTAAAAATTATGGTTGCTATTGCTTTAGCAGAGTCAAGAGGAAAACCAAATGCTATAAACAAAGGAACAAAAGATAAACCTGAAGAGTCTTATGGTATTTCTCAAATCAATATGTACGATTATCCTGATTCACCTCTTGGGTCAGATAGAAGACCAAAACTAGAAATAGATAAGAATGAAGCCTTATATGATCCTGTTTTAAATGCACTTGCAGCTAGATTAGTGTTTAATGAATTCAAGGCAATGTATGGCGATGGATTCTTAGCTTGGTCTGTTTATTCTTCAGACGGAGAAACAAAAGACGAAAACCCTCTTTACGTTAATTTTCTTGAATAACAATGACTGATTCAAATTTAAAAGCTACTCCAAGAGTTCTTGCGAATAAAGGATTTCGTAGGTCTGGAGCAATTATGTTCCCTAGTCAGATAACTCAAGAAGAAGTAGATAGAGCACAAAAAACACAAGAAGAATTATTTGTTGGTAAGACAGAAGAAGATAAACAGTTTTTTAGAGCATTCGGAGCAGGGATTCTTGATATACCTAATGAGATTAAACATATTAGTGATTGGGCTCAAGGTAATCCATACGATCCAAATGAGCTTATAGATTTAAAAGCTTTAGGTCTTGAAAAAGAAGGTGATACAGATGATGCTTTCTATCAAATATCAAAGTTCTCTTCTGGTTTCTTAGTTCCATATCTAGGTTTTTCTAAGGCGTTAAAAAGGATCAATGGTATTAAGGCTTTAGGTCTTGAAGGTGTTAAACATATAGATAAAGTTGCTACTAGTGCAAGATGGTTTACAGCTGGTGGAGCAGCAGACTTTGTTGCTATTGATGCTTACGATGAAAATTTATTTAACTTCTTGGCTGGTGTTGAAAATCCAATAGTAAATAATGGATTTACAAAACCTTTCTTTGAGTTTTTATCAGCACCAGAAAGACCAAAAGAAGGTGATGTTGATAAGTATGGAGAAGCAAAACTTAAACAGTTTTTTGCTGGTAGTGTTTTTGGTGAAACAGTTGGATTAAGTGCCACAGGAGTTATAAAAGGAGCACCTATTCTTAAAAAAGGAATAGCAGAAAAAAGTGTTGATGTTGTAGATGCAGTAACTGGTGGACCAAAGATTTTAAATCAGGAACAAGTTCTTAATAGAACACTTAAATTATTTAGAGATATAAAGAAAGATCCAAAAAGAAGAAACTTTTTCCTTCAGCAAAAGAAAAAAATAGATAACGCAACTCTTGTAGGAAGTGAAGAATTTTCAGATGAATTTACTGAAGTATTAGGAAATGTACCTGACTTAAATACAACGATAAATAAAATTTTAACAAAAACAGCAAAACCAGTACACGCAATTAAGGAACCAGACAAATTATTAAAGTCAAAACCTAATCCTAATGTCTGGGGTCCAGATGAAGATGTTCTCAAAATTACTGAGGACATGTGGAACACTACAGCAAAAGCAGTTAATAGAATTTCTATCCCTGATGACTTTACAGTAGAAGCTGCTACTGCAATGGGTTATGGAGACTTACTACCTAAAGTCAAACAAATATCTAAACTACTAAGTCCAAAAGATCCAGAAAAACATTTACGTGTTATTTACCTTGGAGCGATTAAAGAACAAAAAAGATTAGCTAAAGCAGTAAGCAGTTCAATGGCAGATATTGAACAAGCTTTTCTTTTAGGTGAAACAGTTCCTGATGAATTATTAACTCAATGGTCTGAAGATGTAATTAATATGATTCAACTGACAGCACCTACTAAAACTATTAGTAGTGAAGTTGCTGGTACTTTAAGAGTTAATCAATTAATAGATGCAGAACCAAAACACGTTGCTACTACAACAGTAGATGAAGATGTAGCTAAAGGTTTAAGTGGCGGTGAATCTGTTGCTGAAAGAGCTAAAAAAGATAAATATCAACCAACAACAAGAGACTTAGTTAAAAAAGCAAAGAAAGATATTACGGAGAAGAAAGCAGTACCTACAAAAGAAGAATTACTAGAAGGTCTTAAATCTTATATAGACAGTAATGATGTTGAAGGTCTTTTAGGTATAACTAGAAAAGTACTTGCAATGCAAGGAGACAGTAAGAGATTAAGCAAACTAACCCAAGGTTTAGGTTTCTTTGGTAGAGCCGATAGAGGTATGCGTATGAGCAATGAAGTGTTTGTCAATGCTCTTCTTAGCGCACCTGAAACACACATAGTTAACATTGTTGGTTCATTGGTAAATGTTGCTCTTGGTCCTGCTGATCTTTTTGCAGGAAGTCCAATTTTAGATAAACAATCAAAAGCCAGAGCAGTAAGAGAATTAGTAAAAATCTTTACTTCTACTGGTGATAATTTCAAAGCAGCAGGTAAAGCTCTTTGGCTTGATAAAAATATCCTTGATGAAAGAAGAATGTTTGGACAAGATGCAGCTGAAAGATATGCCATAAGAATGGCAGGTGATAATTACCTTGCAAAAACAATTAATTTAGTCGGTCATGGTGTAAGAATTCCTGGTCGTTTCATGATGGCTGGTGATGAATTTGTTAAACAAGCTGCTTTCCGTTCTCATCTATGGGGAGAATTTACTGAACAAGCTACGAAAAAAGGTTTAACAGGTCAAAGTTGGAAAATTTATGTCAACAGTAACTTTGATGAAGTAATTGATATTGTTAATAAAAGGAGTGTTAGAGAAGGAACAGATGAATATATTTTAGATGCTTATACAAGAGCTTTAGATTATGCAGCAGACAGAACCTTTACAGATGAATTAGGCAAAGGGTTCTTTATGAATGGAGTTGGCTCAGAACTAACAAAGAAAACGGCTCAAATACTTAAATCAACACCACTAAAACCAGTAGTTCCATTTGTAACAACACCGATAAATATAGGAAAACATGTACTTAGAAGAACGGGTGTACCTGACTTTGGAACACTGACTAAAGGTATGCCGCCAAAATATCAAGCAACTTTAGGAAGGTTTTTAAAAGAACATAACGATAGATTAATGAGTGAAGATCTTGCTACTGCTTACAGAGCTAATGGAGAAGCAACTGTAGGAGGTGCAATTTGGGCTTATTTCATAACTTTAGCAGCAGCAAAAGATGACCCAGAAGCTGAACTAGCATTAGTTGGTGGTGGTCATCACAACAAATGGATAAGACAAAACGAACAAAGATCAGAAGAACTTCCTTACAGTTTTCGTACTGTAGTAAAAGATAAGAATGGCAAAGTAATTAGAGGTGCTGATGGATTACCGAAATATGAATATTTAGATTTCTTATCTCGAATGGAACCAGTAGCTTCTCTTTTGATGATTGCTGGTGATATGGCTTATTGTCGTGATTTTGCTGATGATGAGGATTATGAAAATGCTGCACAATGTCAAATAGCTTTACTTTCTAGGAACTTGAATAACAAATATATGATTCAAAACATTGCCCAACTATTTGATTTAACAAGTGATACCAATGCATTACAAAGATTTTTAAGGATACCTGCTAACTATGTATCTAGCATAGTAAATTATCCAGCTTCTCTTAAAAGAAGTATTGTTAGAGCAAAAGGAGAAAAGTGGTTTGATGAATTAACTCAACAAGAATACAAAGGTAGATTCCCTAAACGTAAGGTAAAAATGCGTAAAGGAGATATAAAACCACAGGAAATAAGAACAGAAGATGTAGGTCAATACTCTGAAGAAGAGTTTTTAGAAGGTCATTTTTTCGAGGGAAATGATTTAGGCAGTTTGAAAGATTCTAATAATCCATTTCAGATATTAGATACTTTTGGTTTAATGATTACGAGAAATCTTCAAGATGGTACTTCTGGTTTTAGTGCTGATATTGAACCAATTAGAAGCATAACAACAGGTGAAATAGCAACATATCCAGAAGGAGCATTTTATGGTGATTACTTCAATCCATTTAAGTATAGAAAGAGTAAAAATAACCCTATTGATTCTTATATTAGAAGAGTAGGTGTAAAGCTAATAGAGCCAAGCGATGTGATACCTTTTGATAACCAAGGGAATGGTATTAATTTAACTACACCTGAATATAATAAGATGAAAAATCTTATTCCTTTCCTTCCTTTAAATCCTAGAACTAGTGAGTTTGATCCTAAAGATGGTATTCGGTTTGGTGATGCAATTTTAGAATTAGCCAAAGACGAAGACAATTTAAAAGCATTAGCAATTATTGAAAGAGATGATTCTGGTTCTATTGATGCTCAAGCAACTTTAAAAAGAAAAGATCGTATAAGGAAAGAACTACAAAAAGATGTTCGTGATAGATACAGAGCATATAAACAAGCAGCAGTGCAATATTATATTGATAATTATTTAGATCCTGAAAAGAAGGCTGCTATGAAAAACGAAGTAAGAAGATCAATTACAGATATACTGGACACAATGGAGAAATAGTTTTAAATCATGGCCACTAACACAGCTGCTTCCTTTACTAACCACACCGGCAATGCTAGTGCTGGTCCTTTTTCTATATCCTTTAGTTATCTTTCTGAAGATGAAATAGATGTAACCGTTGGTGGTGTCTTAAAAACTAAGACTACCCATTACACTTTCCCATCAGCAACAACCATATCTTTTACGTCAGGTAATCATCCAGGTAACGGTGTTGCAATTAAGTTTCAAAGAGATACTGATGTTAGTGCTAAGAAAGTAGATTTCCAAGATGGTTCTGTTCTTACTGAAACTGATTTAGATAACAACAGTGATCAAATATTATTTGGTCTACAAGAAAACTTAGATGTTATAAATAACGATATTCTTAAAAGAGATGGTAGTCAGACAGTAACTGGAAACCTTGTTTTTGAAGGTGCTACAGATGATGGGAATGAAACAACACTAGCAATAACAGATCCAACAGGTGATAGAACTCTTACTGTTCCAGATATAACAGGAACCATTGTCACGACTGGAGATACAGGAACAGTTACTTCAGCAATGATTAATAATGGAACCATTGTTGCTGGTGATTTAGCTAGTAATTCTGTAACAACTGCAAAGATAACTGATGCAAACGTAACGACTGCAAAGGTTGCTGATGATGCGATTACTTCAGCCAAGATTGCAGATAACGCAATTACTTCTGCACATATAGCAGATGGAACTGTTGTTGCTGCTGACATTGGAGCAAATGCAGTTACTGCAAGTGAATTAGCAGATGATGCTGTTGATACTGCTGCTATAGCAAACTCAGCAGTTACTAATGCAAAACTAGGTGCTGATGCAGTTAATGGATCAAAAATAGCTGATGATGCAGTTGATTCAGAACATTATGTAGATGGTTCTATTGATACTGCACATATAGCTGATAGTCAGATAACAACAGCAAAACTTGCTAGTAATGCAGTTACTACAGCAAAGATTACTGATGCAAATATCACTACAGCGAAACTAGCAGATGATGCAGTTAATTCAGCAAAAATTCTAGATACTGCTATTACTACAGAAAAGATAGCTGATAATAATATTACATCAAGCAAAATATTAAATAGTACTATTACTACTGCAAAGATAGTAGATAACGCTGTTACAGCAGCCAAAATAGCTGATGGTGCTATTACTTCTGCTCATATTGCAGCAGATACAGTTGTAGCAGCAGATATAGCAGCTAACGCTGTTACAGCTAGTGAGTTAGCTGATAATGCTGTAGATACAGCCGCTATTGCAGCTGATGCAGTAACAGGTGCCAAGATAGCTGATGATGCTATCGGTTCTGAACATATAGAAGTATTAGATGCTGCCCTTCAGTTTGGAGATAATGTCAAAGCTCAGTTTGGTGCATCTAATGATTTAGAGGTTTTTCACGATGGCAGTAACTCACGTGTTAAAGATGCTGGTACTGGTGGCTTAATACTTCAAACTGGACTATTTGAAGTAAAAAATCCAGATGATAATAAATTCTATATTAAAGGTACCGAAGATGGTAGTGTAGAATTACGATATGCAAATAGTAAAAAACTTGAGACTACTTCTGCTGGAGTTACAGTTACAGGTACATTAACTGCTGATTTAGCTGATAATTCTATAGACTCAGAACACTATGTTGACGGTAGTATAGATACTGCTCACATAGCTGATGCACAAATAACAACAGCAAAAGTTGCTGATGATGCAATTAATTCAGCAAAAATTCTAGATACTGCTATTACTACAGCAAAGATAGCTGATAATAATATTACATCAAGTAAAATACTAGATAGTACTATTACCACTGCTAAAATAGTAGATAACGCTGTTACTGCTGCAAAGGTAGGAACATTTAATCTTGCTGATTTAACTAATGTCCATACTTCAAGTCCTAACGATGGACAAGTACTGAAATGGATTAATTCAAACTCTAGATGGGAACCAGCAAATGATGCCGGTGCTGGTGGCGCAACATTAGCTGATGCAGATTATGGAGAGATAACAGTTTCTTCTTCTGGTGCAGTTTTTACAATTGATAATGATGTAATTACTGGAGCAAAGATTGCAGACGATGCAGTCGGTGCTGAACATATAGAAGTATTAGATGCCAATCTTCAGTTTGGAGATTCAGTTAAAGCTCAGTTCGGGACAGGAACGGATTTTGAACTGTACCATGATGGAACAGATAATGTAATTCTTTCAAAGGGTGCTAGTTGTGATCTACTTACTTATGTAGCAAATGGTGAATTAGCAATTAAAGCTGTAGCTAACGGAGGCGTAGAACTCTATCACGACAACGCTTTACAGTGTAAAACTGCTTCGTATGGCTTAGATTTTGCTGATAATAAAAGAGCAGATTTTGGTGATGGTAATGATCTACTTATCTACCATGACGGATCTCACTCATACATAGATGATTCTGGAACAGGTGCTTTAAAAGTTCGTAGTTCTAGTTTTCAAGTACAAAATGCAGATGGTTCTGAATATATAATCAACACAGATGCAGATGATGGTGTAGACCTCTATTTCAACGGGTCTAAGAAGTTTGAGACGACTTCGACTGGTATAACTGTTACTGGTAGTGATACAACAGGTTCAGTAGTACAAGGTGATTTTCGTTTAAAGAAAGCTGATGCAACGCAACATATCGTATATGATGCTAGTAATGCAAGGATGAATTTTGCTGATAGTGTTAGTGCTACTTTTGGCGATGCAAGTGATCTAAAAATCTACCATGATGGAACGGATAATATAATTCTTTCCAGTGGTGCTAGTTGTGATCTACTTACTTATGTAGCGAATGGTGAATTAGCTGTTAAAGCTGTAGCCAACGGAGCCGTAGAACTCTATTACGACAACTCAAAGAAGCTTGATCTTTATGCAAGTGGAGTCAATGTTTACGGAGATATTGATCTACCTTCTGGAAGTATTTTCATCAGAGATAGTGAGAAACTTATTTGTGGTACTGGAGATGATCTACAAATCTACCATGATGGAAGTAATAGTTATATACATGAATTAGGTACTGGGAATTTAGTTATTAGAACCTCAAATTTATACGCATGGGGTCATAGTGGTGAAGATTTCTTTAATGCTGTTGCAGATGGAGCTGTATCTCTCTATTACGACAACTCAAAGAAATTTGAGACCACTGCTGCAGGAACTGCTGTAAATCAAACTACAGCAGGAATCGGACTATCCCTTATTAATACTTACAATGCTTCTGCTGCTATAAATTTATCTATTAAAAATGCACATTCAGATGCAAGTAGTGGAAAACATATTCAATTTCTAGATAACGGAGGAAATGAAGTAGGTAGAATCATGTGTAATAATTCTTCTACTACTTATCACACATCTTCAGACTATAGATTGAAAGAAAATGAAGAAGCTATATCTGACGGAATAACAAGATTAAAGACACTTAAGCCTTATAGATTTAATTTTAAAGTTAATCCTGATAAAACTGTTGATGGTTTCTTTGCACACGAAGTAACAGCAATACCAGAAGCTGTTGAAGGTGAAAAAGATGGAACAGAAATGCAAAGTTTAGATTATTCAAAATTTACACCTTTATTAACTGCTGCCTTACAGGAAGCAATCACAAAAATTGAAACACTAGAAACAAAAGTAGCTGCACTGGAAAGTGCTTAATTTCATCTAATTAACTATGAACAACCTTCAAGAAATCCTAGACGAAAGTCAAGCTCGGTTTGAAGCTAACGTTGCTAAAGCTCAACAACTTGAACAACAAATAGCAAAACTTCAATCAGAATTAAGAGCACTTCAACAGCCTCTTATAGAGGATCAAGGTGCTATTAAAGCTCTTAAGAAGTGTGTGGAAACACCTGCTGAGCAAAACGCTTAACTTTAAACTAAACTTTTAACCAAAAGGACAAACCCTATGGCAATCGTAAAAACGTGGGAAGTAAACACGATGGAACGTGACATCTCTGATGGTCATGTCAATAAAGTGATTTGGCGATGCAAAGCAATTGATGACTCAAACAACACAGAGAAGCCAGACTCAAGACAAACAGGTGAAGTAACTTTTACTAAACCTTCTTCTCTTCCTTCTGACTTTGTTGCTTATGACAGCCTTAATGCTTCTACTTGCATTGGTTGGGTAAAAACAGCTTTAGGTAGTGATGGTGTTGCTGCTGTAGAAGCTTCTATTGATGCTGCTCTTGCTACTGCAACAACTTCTGTTGGTAAGCCTTGGTCTTAATCTTATGGTTCGTAAAATCTTAGATGCCTGTGCTTTAGTAGGACTCCTTGTAAGTGCTTCACTTGCTGGGGGTTCTTTCTATCTCTACAGGTACGTTACTTCTCCTTCATTTGAAAAAGAAGTAAAAGAAAAGTTAATGAAAGAGGTTACTGGTTCATTAAAAATGCCTGAATTATCTGGACCTGTACTTCCTACTGCAAAACCTAAAATGTCTTTGCCTAAGTTTTGACAGAGATTCCAAGAATAGGGGTTAACTCTATTCAAATTGAACCAGTAAGAACTTATATAATCAACGCTCCAACAATTAATACTCCTAATGTCCCTGTGGTGTTACCTATAGGATTTCCTGTTGTTAATATTCCTGGTTGCGTAGAAGCAAGACGATCCAATGAGAATGAAAACTTAGTTACTAATGATCCTGATGGAAATTTAATTCTGTGCGATGCACAATATCCGTCTTATGACGCAATGAATTATGTGCCTGAAGAACTTATCTACACAGAAGAATCAGAACCTCAACGATACGAACAACCAGAAACCCCTCCAGCACCAGAAGCACCAAAAGCAGCCCCAACAGATTGTCCTCCTCCTGATGCTTTGCCGATTGGTTCAAAAGTAGAAGAAGGTACTAAACAAATTATCAAGTATGAATTAGTAGGAAACCGTT
>VTLG01010652.1_pt1 | contig 16236 bp, 34 predicted proteins | sample 4694571 | NCBI WGS metagenome assembly VTLG01 (sample SAMN12604809, study PRJNA352737) | marine metagenome | biome: ENVO:00000447; feature: ENVO:00000209|ENVO:00000569|ENVO:01000036; material: ENVO:00002151; isolation source: viral sequences binned using virsorter ...
TTTTTGGAAAAGATAAGAAAACCCATCCGGGTGCATATCTTTTTACAGTTGACTGGGCACACCCAGAGAGTAATATAGTAGATACAGATCATTCTGAAATACCGCATGAACATAAGTGCGCCCACATTCTCGCTCTTGAGGATGGAAATTATGCAGCGCAACCTAACAATAGAATTATATGGAGTATTCCATCTTTCACTGTTAAAGATGAAATACCTGATTGGAAAGTTCAAACTTCAGAATGGAATGTAGAGGACACAGGTAAATGGAAAACAGAAGATACCGATAGGTACTTCTACGGAATTGAGAAAAAAAATGACTAAAAGATGTAAAAATTGTAATTGTAATTGTCACTGTGATAGAGAACTTCACGCAGATGTGTATGGTGTATGCACCTGTGATAATTGTAAATGTAGAGTAGTAAAGGAAGCAGAGCCGCAAGGTATTGTAATTGATGATACCGACGAATGCTTATCGTGTCAATAAAATGAATGATAAGATTATTACTGTCCTCTTGGCTATTCTCATTGCGCTCTCTGGCTGGAGTCTCACGACAACAGTCGGCCTTAAGTCGGATGTGGCAGTTCTTAAAGAAAAAGTATCGGGGATTGAAAATGAAGTACAGAACTTTAAAAATCTTAAGGGCAAGAAGAATCGCAAGAAAAAGAAATCAAAGAACTGAAAGGGGCATACAGGCTTTGATAATTGGCCTGGCGTTGGTGCTTTTACTTTTAGTTGGATGTGAAAACATAAAACATAAAATTGGTATTTCTACCAAACCGTTTCAAAGCGGAAAAGACCTAGAAGATAACACTAAAATAAATTACACCATAGTTTTCGGTAAGGTAAGGCCCCAGGAGGATGATTAATGATGATTTGGGGCTATAGATTACTAATCATTGCAGCAATCGCATATTTATATTATATACATTATTTGGAGTGTATTTAAAATGGAACTAGGAAAAGCAAGAAGCACTGAAGAGATTATAAAAGATATCAAATCTACTTTAGAATCTAAAGTAAAAGAGAATGTAGCGACGCATGGAGGAGAAATTAATTTTCTTTCCTATGAAAAAGGTATTGTAAGATTACAAATGGCTGGAGCCTGTTCAGGTTGCGCCATGAGTAAAAAAACTCTTCACGAGGGTGTGGAAAGATTACTTATACACTATGTTCCTGAAGTAATAGGTTTATTAGGTGAAGATGATGAAGAAGCAAAACACAAAGGTTATACACCTTATTTCCCCAAGGAAGTAAATGTCTAAACAACCCTTAACAATTTCAGAAGAAGCTAAAGTTCAAATGCCTATGAAGACGGTAGCCAGCCTCATCGCGCTGGTCGCGATCGGGACCTGGGCTTTTTTCGGTATTCAAGAAAAATTAAACACGCACGCAACTAAACTACAAATTATGGAGAAGGATCTGGAAATGAATTCAGAGTTCAGAATAAAATGGCCCCGGGGTCTTTTAGGGAGTCTTCCGGCTGATTCCGAACAATTCATGCTCATCGAGGAATTATATAAACAAACAGATAAACTTCAGGAACGTGTCGACTCAATGTTACATAATGAAGTTAATATTTCAGCTTTAAATAAAGCCGTAACTAAGTTACAATCAGATGTAGAAAAATTAAAGGATAAACAAAGATCCTTTAGTAATGGAGAACATTAATGGCAAAGAAAAAACCATTTAAAGCTAAAGACCCTTTTCTTAGAGGATATAAAAAAAGAACTTACGTGGTCGATCCTAATGAAGGTATAATGGAAATCAGTGAATATTTTAAAGGAAAAAATTTTCCTGGAAAAATTAAAAAACGAACTTTACACTCAATAGGTGGTTTAATTAAAGGAAAACCTAAACTAGCTAAGAAAGGCTGGAAATAATGGAAGAAGTAATTATATGCGTCGCACTTTGTCTCTTTATGAACGGAGAGTTAGTCGAGCACACATACCAAAAATCGATGGGCGATTGCCTTAAGGCCAAGCGTATCGCGATGCGTACCATCGAACCCGAGCGCATTCAATTTAAATGCGGTGCAAATATCAAGGCAAAAGTAGAATACATAGAAGAAAAAGGGGAAACCCAAGGCCGTATACGGATTGTAGAAGTTCTGGATCACGGGTACGAGAGCGATAGTTATGAGTCTGACTCAAGATACTAATGAATAAAAAAGCATATGCTTTTTTCCTTAAAAAGAACCGAAGAAAGAATCCAATTGCTAGAGCTTTAAAGTTCTTTACACCACAAGTTATAGAAGATAAAACTAAGTATAGGAGAAAAGATAAACATGTTCGGACAAGGTCCTTTTGGCAAAGCTCTTGATGTAGCAGCACAAGTAACAGGTGGAGTATGTCCTACCTGTTCTTATGAGACCATGTTTGTATCTTTAAGTCCTGAAATTTTTCGATGTGTTAATTGTGGCTCTGATTGTAAACAATACGTTAATGGACATATAAAATATTTACCCATAATGAATAAAGGTCCAGAAGAAAAGAAAGATGGCGAAAGCACCAAAATGGGGGGTTAGTACCTACCATGCACAAACCAAGAAAAAGAGACCGGGGCGTCATAAAAAGACTCGTAATAAACACGAGAAAAGAATGGGAAAATATTTACCCAAAACTGGCACTTGACATTAATCATCTAAAGTCCTATATATACAGTATGAAAGAAGTAAATTTAAAAGTATCTAACATATCTAATAAACAATGGGCTGACTTGCTTTTAGAATTAAATCTTGTTAAGTCTTCATGGAAAAGATTTGGCCCTCAGATCCACATTAAGGCTAAAAATTTTGATAAGATTATTAAATTAGGGAGAAGAATACATGGTAAAGACACTAGTGATATTGATTTTACTTTTCGACGGAACACTCTTACAGGAAAGACACGACCTAAGCAGACCCATGGAAGTACATGAATGTTTATTATTCGCGGATGATCATCGAGAAGCAATAGCCACCTATGTAGAGTCTCCGCACGATCTGATGAAACAAGGCTGGTATTTAAATGACGGGAGAGGAACCTGGCAGGGTGTAATATGCAAATAGTAAAACAACCAGATATATTTTTAAGAGAACCCACGTCTGAAGTTAAACTTCCATTAAGTCCTGAAGATCAAGTCATCATCGATCAGATGATCGAGACTATGAATAAAAATAAAGGTATCGGTTTAGCTGCTAATCAAGTTGGCTACGCCAGACGCATCTTTGTCATGGACACCAGCAATGATAGCAATAGTCCACAAATATTTATTAATCCTGTTATTGAAAAGAGAGCCAAAGAAAAATTAACGGACGAGGAAGGTTGTTTATCATGTCCTCAAAAATTAGTAGATGTTAGAAGACCAATATATGTAGGTTTAAGATGGTTTTGTAGACATGGAGAAGAACAGTATAAAACTTTTTATCATTTACCTGCACGAGTAGTGCAACACGAAATGGATCATTTAGACGGGAAACTAATTATAGATAATAAACCTATCTCTAAGGGAATAGAAATAGGTTAATTGTGGTGGAAAATTTTTCTCTACCACATTCTTGCCATATTGTCAAATAGTGTTATGTGGTTGACAAGTGTAACGTGTTGCAAGTCTAGACTGATTAACCGCTTTATACCCTAGTTTAGAGTAAACTTTAATAGATTCTCTGTGTGCTGCACGCGAACATTCATACCAAGTATTATATAACGTGGTATGTTGAATAGGTTCCAGACATACCGGCTGTCCTAAAAAAGAACACACCCAAATTATTAAAGTAAATTTAATCATTGACTTTAAAGATTAATCTCCTATATTATCATCATTAATAAATGAAAGGAACTATGACTGATATAACAAAATATCGAAACGTTTCACTCACACATGGAACATACAAGACTTTGATTAACTTGTCGAAGGTTTTATTACCGGATGCAAAATTATCGATTTCAAAGACTATCGAACAAATAGCAAATGAGAAAGCAAAAAAGTTAAATGGTAAAATTAAAAAAATACAGAGTTCATAAAGCAATTTGTGAAAATTGTAATGGTAATGGCTACATTAAGATAGTAGACCCAGAAACAAATGAAGTTAACGTTCACCAATGCTGGGAATGTGACTCGGAAGGAGAATTTTATGTATATGAACCCCCGATGGTTACAAGTGATGATGCTGATAACGGTGATCACAATACTGACAAACTCTTGCACTAGCCAGAAAGGAGAATTTAATCCAATAACAAGCGTGTTGAGATTAATGTACACTCATGGAAATTAACAAAGCAGCTTACATAGCTGGATTATTTGATGGTGAGGGATCTGTAGCCTGTAAGCAAAAACCAACCAACAGACCTGACCGAGGTGGAAAAGTTTATAATCAATGGTACATCCGTTGTGAAATATCTATGACGGACAAAGAAGTCATTAGCTGGGTGCATGAAACATTAGGATTCGGCTGGAGCGCAGAAAAAAAATATAAAAAACGTCCTAAACATTACAAAAAACAATGGCGTTGGTGCTGTGGATACCGAGACGCTTTAAAATTTGCTAAAATACTTTGGCCCTATGCCCAAGTTAAACTTCACAAACTAGAACAAATTATAGATCACTACGAACCCCAGGCTCAAGAGCTAGGAGATAACATAGTGGATCTTGCAATAGAGAGAGAGATTAGACAGCCATGAATAAAATATTTATAACTATATTTGTTTCTTTAGGTCTCATTACTCTTTTATCTTTGTATATGCTCATCGTGGTATTATGATGAGTGATAAAGACATAAAAGCATTTCACGATCTCGATAAATTAAAACAGTACAGACCACTTCCTTCAGGAATTGTGGTCGCCGACTCACGGATCTCGGGCCAGGGATTATTCACCACGAGGCGATTAGTGATGGGAACCACGTTAGGTATCTCTCACTATCGGATTGATGGAGAATATATTAGAACTCCTTTAGGGGGATTTTTTAATCATGCAGATGAACCCAACTGTCAACGTCATCAAGTCAGAGTTAAACCTGGATATGACAAATGGAGCGTTATGACTTTGGAAGATATTGAAGAAGGAGAAGAATTAACATTAAAATATAAATTATATGACCCTAAAAAAATCTAATAAATACAGCTATATACAAGGAAAACAAGTTACGAATGTTGATACTGGAACCCGCTATTATGACTTCCAGGGTATGCGACTACCGAGTGTTACAACAATACTTGCAAAGACAAAGAATCAGAGTTATTTAACGGCCTGGAAAAATAAAGTTGGACATGAAAAAGCTGAATCAATCAAGAATCTATCTAGCAAGCGCGGGACTGCCATGCATAAGTTCCTGGAGTCTCATATCCAAGGAGTTGGCTACGATGATCTTACGCCAATCGGATGCGAGGCGAAGCCCATGGCCGAAAAAATTATTGAAATGGGTCTTGCGCCAGTGTCGGAATACCACGGTTCAGAAGTTATGTTACATTACCCTGGGCTATACGCTGGCTCTACTGATCTCGTATGTACTCACAATGGTCTAGAAACCATTGTCGATTTTAAACAGAGCAACCGGGCAAAGAAGGAAGAGTGGATAGAGGATTATTATATACAAATTGCAGCGTACGCCATGGCTCACGATGCGTACTACGGGAGTACTATCAGACAGGGCGTCATTATGATCTGTACGCCGGATCTGTATTACCAGGAGTTCCGGATCACGGACCACGAATTACGGAGCTGGAAGCATAAGTTTCTTAAAAGACTGGACCACTACAATGAATTGATTTTTGATGAGAAGGAGAGAGCTAACGTGAACGTAGATGCATTGTTAAAAGAGTTTGAAGAAGATAAATCATGAACTGCTGGCACTGTAACACAGAACTAATATGGGGCGGAGATCACGACACAGAAGATAATGAAAACTATGATATGGTAAGTAATTTATCCTGTCCTAAGTGTCATAGCTACGTGGAGGTGTTTCATCCCTCGGAAAAACTTTTAAACGAAGAAAAAGAATTTGATAAAGATAAAATATAATCACTGGGGCGGTATACGCGAAGAGTCTAAAGTGATCGAATATTTTGCTAATAAATGGTGCAGGGACAACGGCTATCCCATTCAACGCAGGAAATGGGTGAATAAAGGAAGGCGAAAATGTGTCCAAAATGTGTCCAAAACAAGGCACGGAACAGCCACTGTATAGGTATGGGAAAAAAAATAAAAATAAAAAAAAAAACTACTCTAGAAAAAGTGTCTTTTTGTACAAATGGCTTAAAAGTGTTGGTATATATGAATAATGATTGCCATTTGGTGCAAATAAAAAGTGTCATGTGACAGAAAATAATGTCACATTACAGAATATTACAGATTGCCCGCGCGAGAGGCGAATCGATTTACCAAAAAATCCATTTTTTTTACCATACCTATACAAATTAAAGAGATGACAGAGAAGGGGTTTTGGGATAAATTTAATGAAAAGCACAACGGGAAATATTACCATGCCACGAAAAACAAAAAGAAAATTAAGCTTAAACCAAAACGTCAACGACGCTATCCCTTATTCAAAGGTCAGAGTTGAATGGATTGATATCTTAAGTGATTCTGGTTGGGCTGATGAAAAGCAATTTAACAAAATGAAGTTAGCCTTCCCTGTTAATGAAGGTTGGTTATATAATAAAGATAAATATGCTGTTAAGCTTTTTGCTTCTTACGATCGGGATGATGATGGGTCTTTGACTTTTGGAGATCGGACGATGATTCCTGTTGCATGTGTGAAGAGGATCCAGAAGATTTAGGTGCTTCAATTGCCTCACCTTCAACAATCTTTGTATTTAAGAGAGGTTCGTAGTCGTGTAAGATTTGCTTCATTTTGGCTTCTAGTTGTTCCTCTGTTAGCTCTTCTAGCTTCCCATGTTTTATTATTTTTCGGTCTATGTACAGGCCTGCTGCTTTGCCTCGGTTGGTTTCAGCATTTACTGCCGAAGAAAAACTCCCCTTCTTCAACGCTAGATTTTTAATCCTGTCTAGCTCTGCAATGTGGGTTTCATAATTAATTTCAAATTTCTTAAGTCTTTCTTCTTTGAGCTCACCTACAAACTTTGCCACTAGCGGTGACAGTCTAGGATTCATAAGCTCTGATCCTTCTTGTCTTGCCCGGTTATGACTGTAGCCAGCCAGCTTTGCTGCTTCCATCTGTGACACTGGTCCTTCAGGTCCACCAAATACTATAAATTCGGCAAATCTCTTTTGCATTTCAGTTAATCTTTTTGGAACTCCCATGGTTGACAATTTAAGGTAACTATCCTATAAAGTCAATATGAAAGATCAACCGGAAAATGGAGAAAGAGCTGCAGATGCTACTTATGAGGACGAAGCGGCTACATCTAAGCGTACTGTTACTATTCCTCTCACAGAATATGATGCAATAAAACGTGAAGAGCATTTTATTAAAAGTCAAACTCTAATTGATATTATAGATAACATTGAAAGATTAGTGAGAGCGTTGAGAAAGCATATTATAAGAAAATGAGTGACACAATAGATAAGATAAAAGAGACAGATGATATGCTGTTATTAATTGAACAGCATAAGAGAGATAATTGGGAGTGGCAACAGAAAGAATCTCAATGGGTAAGAGATAGGAATCAACTAGAAGGAAATAAAAGAATCATTGAAGAGTTATCAACAAAGATGTTGGCTTTGAAAAAGAGAGCAGAAGAAGCTGAAGGTGAGACCACTATTGTTAAAGGGATAGGCATGAATTCTCCAGAGATGCGTGCTGCGCAAGCTAAGATAAAAGGATTGGAGTCTACACTGGCTAGTGCTCAAGATATTAATGAAGATCATCAAAGACATAACGGAAAATTACAAACAAGATTGACAGAGGTTGAAGAAGATAATAAGAACCTGGCAAAACAAATTCAAGATTTAAATAGAAATAAAAAACCATACTAATGAGAGTACAAGACTTACAACAGTTCCTTAGTTCCTTCACGGAAGGATCAGATGCAGTGAAAAATGCTGTAATACTTTGTGAAGTTGAAGGTACACTCTATGATGTGAGAAGAATGGAAGTGCATGAGAACCAGGCTCCTATTGTTGGTTTCAAAGGTCACACAGCACACAGATTAGTTTTAAAAACTCAAAAACCATCTAGTATTATTCTACCAGATAAGCTCCAAAAAGATTACTAATGCACGAGGTCGTTACCTCGATAAAGACATGGGTCCAGAGGCAAAATTATATCAAAAACTTCGTAAAAATTCCAAAGGAATTACCTGGAATAGGATTGAAAACCTTAGCTCTCTTGGTACTCCTGATCTATTGGGGTATAATACTAATGGGCACTTTTTTACAGTAGAGTTGAAAGTTACCCGAGGGAATAAACTTAAATTTTCTCCACATCAAATTGCCTTCCATAAAACACATCCGCACAACACATTCATCATAGCCGAGAGCCTCGGTCCGAGGTCCTCGAAACTTATTCAAATGTATCGTGGTTCACGGATCGTGGAGCTTGTAGCTTCCGGCTTGGAGCTTGAAGCTTTGTGTGTGGGGCTTGCGGCTTGCCGCTTGGAGCTTCAGAAGGTTGGTTCGAAAGCTTGAGGCTTGGAGCTTGTAGCTTACGTCTCTCTGCTCTTAACTCCGCGTAGTATTTGGGGTGTTTGAATTCCATTATTTAAAATTTGATTCTCTTACTAATTTTTGCCATTCCTTCATCGGCATTACTCGACAGTCTTCACAATCTTTAGTAGAAGAAACTTCATCAATGCTTTTATCGTTTATTACTTCAACTTCTTCTGTTGTTAATTGATCGCAAAATCTACAGTATATTATTTGTTTAGTGTTTGCCATATGATACATTCTTAATTGATTTTGTCCAACACATCCTACATGTTCGACATTTGCCGCCTTGCGATGGTGCCGGGCATGTTGCGCCCTTAGTTACAACGGTTGAAGTATGAGCCCAGGCCGTTGGCGCTGGTCCGTTAATTTTGGACCCTGATAATCTTATTATTAAATTATCTGGGACGGTTTCAACAGCTGGTAGATATGGACGCTCTTGAGTTGGCAGCCAGTGATTGGTGCCCGGTGTCTGTCTTACTACTTCTAGAATTTTATTCATATGATCAGTTGACTGGACGTCTCCGGCGTCATGCCACCTGAACCATTTCTGTCTTTTAATTTGTGCAACCATTGCCGTGGTCCATGAGTCACGGGCCAGGCTGGCCAGTCTCCTGTACTGTGCCTTCTTAATTGCTGGGTATCTTGTATAGTTACCCTTCAGGGCATAACAGCCAAAGCATGGAGTCCCTTCAACCTTCCTGAGCTTTGAACCTGTCTGACATTCCCATGCTGGCAGGCTATAGCTTAGCCCCGGCATCTTTTTGGTTTTGGTCATGCTCCCGGTTATTTTTTTTGCTTCGTAAACGTACATTATAATCTTTCTATTTTTAGTTTAATTCATGATTGTGTCTTTTTTATGGCGCTTGCAGCTTGGCGCTTGGAGCTTGCAGCTTTGGCGGCGGGCCGCCTTTTCTTTTTCAACTTCAGGTTGTGCCGGGCCCGCTCTGCAGCGGCCCCGGTATTCCAGTTTACAGTTTTATACATGCTCTACCGGTAACCAGTTTTCATTTCTGAAGACCTTCAGTATTTCTTTTGTATAGATGGACCCGATCTCATCAAACATCCCAACCTCAGATCCTTTAACCAGGACCAGCAATGTGCTGCGGATGCCACGTCCCACAATTGGAGACTCTTTAACAATACCAGACACTGGGGGATTTGTACCCATGTGACTGTGCAAGATCTTATCACCTTTTTTTATTTCTCTTATGTTCATATTTCTCCTTTTTAATAATCCTATAATATCCCAGCTTCATTGTCAAGCTTGGAGCTTGTTCTTTTAACCATAAAATTTAACTTGTTTTAAATATGTCTTGTCATTCATCTCCATCAATTGCTTCCAGTTCTCCAGGACCTCCTTGGCTCTGAACCCATCATCTCCTGTTGCAATGTTGACGGCTGTAATAATACGTCTCTCAATATTAGTAGGCGTCATATTACTGATTAAGTATCCGGCAGGGTTAAATGTTGCATCTAACGCTGCTTGGTATTGTTTTTCTTTTTTGTTCATATGTATCCTTTCTAAATCCATCCTATCAAATCCTACAGGTCCTGTCAAGCTTGAAGCTTGGAGCTTGTGGCTTGTGGCTGTTATGCTGTCGCAACATTTAAGAAGCTGCCGAAATCTTCCACCACATTCCTCATTCCAGGACACTCAAGCAATATTTGGTTTAATGCCTGCAGGGCTCCCAGAGTGTCCAGGGACCAGCTTTGGTTGATGTCTGGACCATACCCAGACATTTAATACTATTGTATGTCTCGACCAAATTTGATCCTCGACCAGCTACCGATAGTTATGCGGCTTGCGCCCATAACAGTAAGTAACTGATCCCAGATCCTTGATCGCAGGTTTTTACACCTTAGGTCTTGACGCGCCGTTATCTAGAATCGGTTTCGTAATAGCGCCTAGAACTACAGCTATTACAATACGCCCCCGATAATACCCATCAAGGATCAGGGATCAGCAGTGTACTCACCCCAGCATATAGAATTCAGGGTTCACCGCACACTAAACTACATTCGTTGTAGATACTGATCCCAGATCCTACTCCTTGGGATGTGCATCGTCATACACAGTTGCTAGAATAGGATCAGGGATCAGTAGCCCCCAATTACAATCGGACCAGTCAAGCCGTAACTATATTATTTAATCGGCGCTCACCGGCTTAACTGATCCCAGATCCATGAGGTATCGGATACCGAGCTGTCGTCGCTCATGGATCAGGGATCAGTAGAACCTACCAGCTAGAGTCGGTTCTACTACGATAAAATCCTAGCCATCTTATCTGATCCCAGATCCATTGACAAAGTACTTTAAACTAGTTCGCACATAGTGCATACGCCAATGGATCAGGGATCAGTTCTGGGTGTAGTTTGAACGAGTTGACCACACGGCAAAGATACAACCAGAAGTTGTCCCATCTATGGATAACATCGGGATCAAACCAATAGCTCCATAGATATATCCCTTATAATCCTATTGACATTATTTGTCAAGTGTTATATTAAAATAATTAGAAAGGAAAACTATGCCGAAAATGACAAAATACCAATTAGATCATTTTAAAGATAAAGTAGAAAGAAATCTTGATCCTCTAATTGATGAACAAGGGTTGCTAGTCAAACAGTTCACAACTGAAGCAACCGACAAAGCAAGTAAGAAACTTGCAATTAAAATAGGCGCACAAAAAATCATTGACGCTTTGAAATTAGCTGAAGATAATCTGGCGAAGGCGCAGGGTACAGCTCAAAGTTTCTTTGAGAAAAAAGCAACTACTAAAGAGATGAAGGAGGACTTGAGTTATAAAATGTCTCGCGATGAAGATGAGGAAATCACATCATTAGATTGTGAGAAACAGATTAGGACTTGGGCTAAAACACTTGCTGAAAGAGAAATAGAAAAAAGACCTGAAGGTAAGCAACTTGCTAGATTGAAAGAGATCAAAAGATCAGCACTTGATACTATCATGGAAAGTGAAGCACCTGCCGCTTTGATTGAAACTTTGAACAAGCACATGACGAAGTTTCTAGGTGTATCATGGCACGAACAACCGACAGCAATAGAGCATAAATAGCACTTGACTATGGGGCAGTTCTATGATAGGATTGTCCCATAACAGAAAGAAGAAATACTATGGAACAATTAAAAAACTTAAACAGACAATTAAGAATACAAGATGTTATTAGCGTTCTAATAACACAATCTACTAAATTGATGGAGATAGTAAATGCAAATCAAAAAGAAGTTAATAGATTAGAAAAAGAACTTAAGCAATTAAAAACTCATACAGATAATGCAACCGATCAAATTGAAGCATAAATAATAGTTGACATAAGGGGTAATTCTGATAGGATTATCCCTTAACAGAAAGAAGAAATACTATGGACATAAATAAAACATTTAGAATAACTTATCATGCTAAAAAACATGGTAAGCATATTACGAGAAATGCAAAATGGACAGATAAATGTAAAGAGTTTATCTCGCAAAAAGGTATCGCATGTATGGTGTACTTTGATTTAGATGCAGATGGATACAGAACAGCAACGGGGAAATGGAGTATTAAATGATTGCAAGTTTAATTGGAATATTGGCTGGCTTTATATTAGTCATGTTAGGTTTAATTGTTGGAATACATTCAGAACATACAACGGTTGGTATATTAGTAATGTTCGCTGGACTTGTATCAATGTTTAACTTCTTGCCTCATTATAGGGAGTACAAAGATGACAATAATTGAACTAGAAAAAGAAATAATTAAAGCAATAAGAATAGAATCAAAAATCCCTTTAACAAGTGATATTGGTTATAAATATTTAATCAAGTTTGTTAGAAAACTATTTAAGGAATATAAAGGAGGATAAATATGCCACTAGGCAAAGCAAAACAATTTGGTAGAGATTGGACAGACGGAGATTTGACATTTCCTAAACATCTAACGCCAGAGATAATACACTCGGCTTTATTCATATACAATGCACAAGGTAAAGAAGAAATAAAAGCCCGTGTTAAATATCTTACTAAACACATTGGAGACAAAGCAGTAGCATTTGCAATGGCATTACTTGTATTGCCTGCTCTTATGGATATGACAAAAGAGACACAACAATATAAAGACTTCCTGACTTCTCGTAAGAAGACTATCAACTAACCATAGACCTGTGATCAGGGGTGAACTTCGTTCACCCCTGATCTACCTAATCAATAGAGGTACCAAACCCGATCCCAATAAACTCGGAACACGAAACATCGATCCCCAGATATATAAAAAGGGGTCCCACTACTCTGGGTTGAAATGCTTGATTTAGACAGTCAATGCTGGTAAAAACATGTTGAACATCTATAGTGATGCAAAAAAATTATAAAAAATTTTTATGAATTTAAATACCGTTGATATTAGTAAGCTTCCTGCTGACGTTAGAAAACAATTCCTACAACTTCAAGTAATGTACGCCGAAAAGAAGATCCAAGGCAAAGCAAAAAATGATTTTTTAAGCTTTGTTAAGTGTGTTTGGCCTGAGTTTATTGAAGGCGCGCATCATAGACACATAGCAAAAAAATTTAATGATCTAGCTAATAAAAAAATTAATAGATTAATAGTCAACATGCCACCCAGACATACGAAATCAGAATTTGCGTCTTATCTTCTGCCAGCGTGGATGGTGGGCCGTAATCCAAAACTCAAAATCATTCAAGTAACCCACACTGGAGAATTAGCCATTCGTTTTGGTCGTAAAGCCAAGCACTTAATTGATAGTGAGGACTACGGAAAAATTTTTCAAACAAGACTTCAAGAAGATAGTCAAGCTGCAGGAAGGTGGGAAACTGCTCAGGGTGGAGAATACTTTGCAGCTGGTGTTGGTGGAGCAATCACCGGTCGTGGTGCGGATTTATTAATTATTGATGACCCTCACTCTGAGCAAGATGCTATGTCGGCGACGGCATTTGAGAATTGTTATGAATGGTACACCTCGGGTCCTCGACAACGTCTTCAACCAGGTGGTCAGATCGTACTCGTTATGACCAGATGGTCAAAAAAAGATCTAACAGGAATTTTAATGAAGAATCAGAAAGAAGTAAAAGGAGATCAATGGGAAGTGGTCGAATTTCCGGCAATCATGGACCACGGACCAGTGTGGCCTGAATATTGGAACGCAAAGGAACTGGAGAAGGTTAAAACAACCCTTCCAGTTGGAAAATGGAATGCACAATGGATGCAAAGACCAACCTCTGAAGAAGGAGCTCTTATAAAACGGGAATGGTGGCGTAAATGGGAAGAAGATAGCCCACCTAATCTGCATTATGTCATACAATCTTATGATACGGCTTTTATGAAAAAAGAAACGGCGGATTATTCTGCAATCACGACTTGGGGTGTATTTTATCCTGAAGAAGAGAAACCGGCGAACTTAATTTTGCTAGATTGTGTAAAAGAGCGTTATGAGTTTCCGGAATTACGTCGTGTTGCCTTAGACCAGTATAAATATTGGAAACCAGAGATGGTTATAATAGAAGCGAAGGCGTCAGGTCTTCCTTTGACCTATGAGCTTCGTCAGATGGATATTCCAGTTCAGACCTTTACACCAAGCAAAGGAAATGATAAGCATGTTAGAGTAAATACGTGCGCACCTCTGTTTGAATCTGGAATGATATGGGCGCCAGACCAGAAGTTTGCAGAAGAAGTTATTGAGGAATGCGCTGCATTCCCGCACGGTGATCATGACGATCTAGTCGATTCTATGACTATGGCTGTGATGCGCTTCAGGCAGGGCGGATTTATCCAGCATCCTGAAGACTATCTTGAAGAAAAACAACCGCCTAGGAAGATGGAATATTATTAATGTATCAATTAGTTCTGAGATTTGCCAGAAGACTTGCCGCGAAACCGGACAAGACAGGAATTATGAAAATTCCTTCTCAACAGGAAGTTATAGATACAACCAATGATGTTTTAACAAAATTTAAAAAACACAACGTCCCGAACGAGATAATTAAAACTGAAGATGATGTTAAAAAAATTTTTAATCAAATTCAGCAAATAGAAAATCAAGTCTTTACTAAAAATCTTAAACAAGCATTAACCCCTCACAAATCAGGAGACGTGGTCGATTTAACCGGAAAGAAAATTGATACGAGTAAACCTATTCTGGGTGGTAAAAATGTTCCGGAAGAAAAAGGCTTTTCAATGACAATAGCTGAAGGTCCTCAAACAGGTAAAAAAATAACTATGGATGAATTTTTTGAAATGTCGGGATCTAAAACAGACTCACAAATAAAATCAAAATTAGAAGGCATGAATAAAAAAACAGTCGACAGAATTAGACGTAGAAGATACGAAGCTGCCCGAAAAGCTGAAAGAGAAAAAATGGCCAAGGATCCAGATTATATTCCAAAAATTATTGATCCAGAAGACTTTGCACATGGTGGTAGAAGTGGAAGTGGTTTAAACTATTTGCTTGGTGAAGACGATCAGAATTCTAGAGTGCCTTATGGCGGTGGTGGCTCAGGAAAACCACCTATCTATGGAAATCCTATTACAATTGGACATCAAGGTGGTATGGGCTTTGGAGGTCCTAAATTTACAATTCCATCTCCAGGAAAGTTTGGGCCATTTCAAGTAGGGATCTATGGAGAAGGTACCAAAGGCGAAGAGATAGATCAAAGTAAAATAGGAATTGGGGGTCAGATAGATTTTGGTAAAGGATGGACTGTAAAGGGGGCCTATGATAAATCCAGAATTGGAATAGACTCACCCTATTATCAGGGGGTGCCCGTTGATGATGACGCATGGGGCGTTGAAATTGAAAAAAGAATTCCCGTGGATTTTAATAAAATGTTTATGAAAGATGGTGGACGAATCGGATTTGGTCTTGGAGGATTTAATAAAGCAAGAAGATTATTTTTACAAGCGATGGGAGCAGGAGCTGCAGGAGTTGGCGCTGCTAAATCTGGATTATTTGGTTTGTTAAAAGCAGGTAAACCCGCAGTTGTAGAAACTTTAACTCAAGTCCCAATTAAAGATATTTCAGGAATGCCAGCGTGGTTCAAGCCTCTTGTAAATAAAGTTATTAAAGAAGGTGACGATGTCACTAAGAAATTTGCTACACAGGAAAGACAGATTGTCCATAAGACCCAACTCCCTGATTCAAAAACCGATGTACTGGTAACACAGGATTTAAATACTGGACATGTTTCTGTAGATATTGGTTTAACTAAACATGGTTTTGCAGATGGTCATCTAGGTCAACCGGTTAGATTAGAATATAAAGCGGCTGAAGTTATTGAACCCCCTATCATTAAAGAGGGGAAAGTTGCAGGACATGGTAAAGGAACCAAGACCAAAGAAGAGTTTAATGTTGAAGAAGCAGAATTTACTGGAGGACATCCAGAGAATATAAAATTTGAAGAATCAACTATTAATAAATTCGGTGAGCATGGATCAGATTTCACGGAAGTAGAAAAGTTTGCAACAGGCAAAGTTAAAAAAGCTAAACCAAGTATAAAAGCAGAGCGATCACATTGGGTTCCAGAAGGGGATGATATGGCATCCGGTGGCCGTGTTCCGATGGTATTTGGTGGAAGAACCATTGGAGTTTTAAAAAATTTATTAACTAAACAGAAAAAAAAATTGAGTATACCTAGAGGGG
>VTLG01013404.1_pt1 | contig 16235 bp, 22 predicted proteins | sample 4694571 | NCBI WGS metagenome assembly VTLG01 (sample SAMN12604809, study PRJNA352737) | marine metagenome | biome: ENVO:00000447; feature: ENVO:00000209|ENVO:00000569|ENVO:01000036; material: ENVO:00002151; isolation source: viral sequences binned using virsorter ...
TACCCTCAGTCCACGCTTCAGTTGCTAATGCTTCTATTCTTGCACCATATCCAAAGTTTGAATGACTATTCTCTGTTCCTACAAATGAGATTTGACCTATTCTCTCTCCAGATGTTATCGCACTATCGGCTCTAATTATATTAAGACCAGCCCCAGAAGATGAAGATAAGGATAATGTATCTTGCGGATTTGAATGCCCAATTCCAACACCATTATCTGCTAAGTAAAAACTTTCACTATGTTCTTCATTTGTAAATTGAAGATAGCCATCAGTATGCCATTGTATATATGCTTTAGCACTGGTGTTTTCATACCATCTTATATATGGCGTGCTTGAACCTTTTAATGATAATTTTTCATCAGTTGCCGCAGTTGTAATGGTTGTCGGCCCACCAATAGTCACATCTGAATTGGTAGTATCAACAAGGAAAACATCACCACCATCAGAGTTCTTGCGCACAAGAAATGCTTCTGTACTGGTTACATCTATTACCTGAGTTCCTTCTAATATCTCATCAAAGGATAATGAGCCACCACCATTTACTTGTAAATCACCATCAATGGTAAGAGTACCTGTTATTGTACCGCCTGACGCTATATGTTCGTCAGTTGTTGTTATAAATCCCATAATATACTCCTAAGCCAATACGTATCTAATAGTACAGTCTGAGCCACCTTTACGCTCCCATTGTAAATGTATTTCATCTCCTAGACCATGAGGTATTTTTAATGAATATAATGTATCTCCACCTTTTAGATATAAATCATTAGATGTACTTAAAGCATCTGTACTTGAAGTTTTAAAAGTAAAATAAAAATCATTGTCTGATTGTAGATGTATTGTATGATATCCGTCTACTCTTACCGCTGAAGCGGAAGAACCGACTGTTGCAACTGATTGTACTTGCCAATCCCCTGCTGTATCTACGGCCAATGATTCGTGAGCTCTAAATTTTTGAGTGTTTGCCATAGTATTCTCCTATTAAGTTAACTTAGCTTGCGGGGCGAGAATGCTCCCTATCTAAGTATTAAATTAAACTAACTGATTTAAGTACTCTACTACCACCAGTTTTATCACGTTTTTTCATTCCAAATCTTTTAATAGCTTCATCAAATTTTAATTGATGAGCATTAGATAATTGCATTGATACTGCTATTAAGTTAGCATCTGTTGCATTACCAGCTTTATCCATATATAAACATTTCTTTACATAATCAACTACTGCTAAATGCATACTATTATCTAAATCTATTTCATCATTAATAGATACTACGCTATTAGGTTCTGCATAATAATGTAGTAACAATCCATCACTTACAGATTCAGCTATAGCTTTCCATTGTTTTCTAGCTGAGCTTCTATTATCTCCAGAATCATCAACATTTGTTATTAAACAAAACTTATCTCCTTCGATAAACCATTTAGCATTATCTTCTGGATATTTTATATTACTAGCCATTATTTATCATCCGGTGTTGTCAATGCTGATTCGCTTGTAGCATCCATTAATAAAATATTTTTATCTATCAATCTAGGAATTTGAATATAATCCCCAGAATCATCCATTAAATCTACTCTAAAAACCTTATTAGCTTCAAGCTTATTTCCGCTAGAATCTTTAGCTTCATCTCCTATTTTATACCACATTTGGTCAGCTACTGTACTCATCTTAGCTTGAACTGGTTTAGTACTATACATACCAATCTCTACTAAAGCATCATTTATAAGATTTAAAATATAATTTTCAGAAGCTTTTGGGAATACTTGACGAACCCTACTAACAAGTTGTTTTACTGATATTTTATGAACAGCCATTATGCTACATCTTCAACCATCGCTGCAACTGTACATCTAACAGATGTACTACTATTAACAGTAGCCGCTGCTCCAGCCGCTCTTGCTTGTCCAGAAATAATAAATATATTTGACATAACTGGCCCATTTACTCTTCCCATCCAAGCTTCTCCAGCTGCTACTTCAATTTGGTCTGCAGTTCCATGAGCCGCTGTTCCACCATCTAAATTAAAATAAACACTATTTGTTGTACTTGTATTAGAAGTATCGCTAGTTCCTGTATTTTTAATAAATAAGAACCATACTTTATCTGCGTCGCAATCCGCTGTTGAATCGTCTGTAAATGTAACAGCTGCTCCAGCTGATTCATTAGGCCCATTTGTTTGGTCTCCACTAGCTCCAACTAAATCAGTAGCATTATCAGAAGCCCCAAATAATTCTTCTGATGAATTTGTTACTATTACATTAGGAGCATAAAACCAATTATCATCTCCATCTTGTACAGTAAATGTTAAATCTCCACCCAAAGCACCTTTTATATTATGATGAATAGCGTCTACTGCATCCGCATCAGAATCAGCTGCTATTGTTACTATTGGCGTAAAAGATACCGCACCTTGTGCTCTATCTGCCATAATTAACTCCCTTGTATCATTTGTAAACCACGTTGATAATCAGCTGCTAGTTGTTGATATTGACTAGCTAGCCATTGATAATCCGTAGTATGTTTTTGAATTTTAGCTGTATAATTCTGTAATTTTGAAGAAAAGTCAGCTTGATATGACTGTAATTCACTAGAATATTTTGCTAATTTTTGTTGATATTCTTGCATGTCAGCTTGAAGATTATTAGTATACTCTTGAACTGATGTATTAACTTGAGCTTGATAAGCTGTAATCTCATTAGAATATTTTTGAAGTTTAGCATTGTACTCATTAGAATCTTTTGATTGTTGATTCTGAGCTTCTTGTATTTCTTCTTCTAATTGATTTCTAAACACAGTATTCTCTTTATTAAATTCATTTAATTCGTTTTGTATATTAATAGAATATTCTTGCAATCTGTTAGAATATTTATTTTGAAATATTTGCATTTTTTTATTTAATTCTTCATTTGTCCATCTTTGAACTTCTTTATTTACATCAGCCTGATATGACTGAAGCTGACTTGAGTATTTAGAAAGTTCAGACTGATATTCTTGTTGTTCTTTTTGCAATTTTAAAGACGCTTCTTGTTGAGCCTTAGTAGAATCTATTTGAGATTGAGACTGTCTTGTTTGAGCTGATGTTTGAGCCTGTTGCATAGTTCTTTGTTGATTCCACGTAGCTTCCTGTTGGATTCTTTGTGAATTTAATTGAGCTTGTTGAATAGCTTCTTGTAGTTTCGCTTGATATTCAGCATTCTCTTTATTAAAAACATTCAATCTATTTGTCATAGCTTGACCATATGCATTTACATAAGTTGATATTTTTTGCATTTGAGCATTAGCTAATTCAACATCTTCTTGATTTTGTATCATATCTCCAAGAGCTTGAAACCATTTATTTACATTAATATTTTCGTCATCAAAGTCATAATCAAGGTCAGTCCAACTTGTATCATCCCAAGCTGTTATATCAGTAGTTGTAGAATTAGCGACACTATCTCCAGTTGGTATCGATGGAGATGTATAACTTGGAGCTGTTCCAAGATTAGCAATTCTTGTCTCATCAATAGTTGGCATTGCCCCAATAACAGTATCTTCAGCCGTAACAGATGATATGCTAGGAGTAGTAAAACTAGGGTCAGATGGGGCTGATGGGGCAACTGGTAAATTCATATTTCCTATATCATCCAAAGCTGGAGCAACAAATGTAGGTTTTGTATATGTTGGAGCTGTAGCTCCACTCATAGAAATGGCCCCAGTACTAAAACTAGGAGCTGACGGAGCAGATGATATAGCAGTTGATATACTTAAATTTGATATTGTTGGTACAGTAGGGGATACAGGTAATGACGGTAAACTTATATCACTTGGCAAATCTGAATATTTACTACCCATTTTATTTTGCAATGTTTTTAAAGACGCATACAATACTACAAGATATTCTGCTTCATCTGGAAATACACTTATAGCTGAATCTCCATAAGCTACAGCAGGATATTGAACCTCATCATATTTACATGAACCACCTTCAGGTAAAACATTTATCTTATTATTCTCAGTATAATATACAGGGTCAGTAACAGAAGCATAATCCATTTCATCAGGGTCAACTACATATCCCTTAAGGTCTGGTAATATTCTTCTACATATCCTATCAAAATCTCCATCATTTCTATAAACTCTTAATACCTTACCAGTATTTAATGTTTCAGCTTCACTACCCGGCATAACAGATGTAAATGTTTGTTGAGAAGAACACCAATCTAATTTATCAGATGGTAATACATTGATAATTTCCTTAGCCCCATCTGTAAGAAACTGAGTTAATTCAGTTTGAGTTGGAGCACTACTACCATCTATTGATAGACTTGTTAGTCCTTCTACTTGAGCTTCAAATGTTGCCATTATGCACTCGCTATAAATAGTTCAACGTCAACTGCATTACCACCCGGATTAACTTGTATACTACCTAAATCCGCCATAGTCCCAAAACTTGGACTTGTATCAGCTTCAGATAACATTAAATCATCGGCACTTCCAAGAACATGACTTTGACCAGCAGCTAATTTTACTTGATATAAAGTAGCAGCTCCAACAACAGCTAATTCAACTGCATTTGAACTATCTAAATTAGTAACTCTAATATATTTTGAATCTTCAATATCAATGGCCCCTGCGGCTCCATATGCATTAGAATTAAAAACTGCAATAGTTGTTGTCTGACTAGCAGCACAAGTAACAACTCTTTTCATTATTTCATTAATACTACTAATCTCTAAAGTTCTTTTAGAACCATAGTCCTGATTGCCTAGTACAATATCTTCTTGTATCTTTACTTTTAATGTAGCCATTTTTTAACCTAAAAATCTATTCTTTAATTTAGAATAATTTACTTTATTTCTATGTTGTATATCTTCTTCAACAGTTGTTGGTGTAAGTTCAATATCAGTTCTTTTTCCCAAAGCACTCATCATATATAAATTAGTAGTAAATTTACTTTCTGATGCTTTTCTACCACATTTCCTGCAATAGAACCATTGCTCAGGATTGGGAGACTCACAATGAACACAGTTCATTAAGTACCACCAACTACAGTTGTCATTATTCTATCTCCTCTCAATGTTGTTTGAGTAATAGATAGAATCTCATTATTAGTGGAATCCAAAGTATCGATATAATCTTTAATATCTCTAGCTATTGTCCCAACTGCACTAGCTTCTGTACTTTCATTTGCGTAGTGAATAAAAACTTTTACTTTTACATTTCCATATACTGCCATAATAAATCCTCTTAAATTCTTTTTAGATTCGGGGGCCGCCCTTTATACGACAACCCCCACAGTTCTAAGGACTGTTTAACTTATTTATTCAGTTTATTGGTCAGCAAATGCATGAGCTGCATCAGTAGCTGATACACATGAACCATTTATATACCATAAAAGTCCATTACATACTACCTTTACCCAAGTTCCAGCAATAGGTGTATACACAGTAAGCTGTGAATTACTATTCCCATCAGCATCTACTACGTATGTATCATCACCGCCAGCATCTGTATCATGACCGACACAACCACCGACAAAATAATTACTATTGCCGCTGGTTTTAATAATCCAGTCCTGAGCATCCGCTGCAGTTCCACCATACCAAAACTCATAGTTAAGACCAAGTTTCTCAGTAGGAAGCGTTATTGTACAGTCAGCAGTTAAATCAGGTACAATATGAACTTTACCTGAATCATCCGCATCAACTGAATAAGTAGCAGCATCAGGGACTAAAACATAACCTTCAGCTACCGCTCCATACTCTTGACTATTCTTATTTAAAGCATTACTTCTCATTTTACACACCCTCCAAATTAATCAAAGCATGAGTTTCAGGAAGAGAAACTTCAAGACCGCATTCTGTAAGAATCATGTCTTTTCTCAAATCCTCATCCGCTGCTTGAACATTTGTCATAATGTGGGTATCACGGTTAACACCGTTACCAACAAGAGGTCTGTATGATACATGGTCAAGGTCGACCATACATAAGAAACCTGCCGCCATACCTCTGAATAGAGGTTCTTTAACTAGAGAAATATCACCATGAACAGTTTCAATTCTCATTACACGATGTCCAAATGTACCTTCACTTTTCTGAAAGTTATAAGCCGCAGCTCCCGCGTCAGTCATATTGAAAGAATTATCAATAAAACCACTCAGTTTGTTAAAGTGTGAAATAACAGGAAGACTAGCTAATGCCAGTTTTGCTGAACTTCCACCCCTTGCTGGGTCAAATATAACTTCAAAATCAGAAAGTAAATCATCATAAGTCCATTGACCTGCTGTATTAGATTTCAAATAAGACTTGTCTTCTGTGTAAGAAAGTTGATTCCCATCTGTTTCCGCTTGAGATTGAGAATTTGCAATAATGTGACCTGCGATACCATCAGTATAGTTAATACTATTCTGACTACCACGCATACCAAACAACATTGCACGTTCAATGTCAACTTTATGTTCTCTTAGTTTGAGATTCCAGATGCGTTGCCACTCATCAGCATAACCACGATAAACAGTTGCTCGAGCAGTATTACTCATTTCACAAGCTGTTTTGAATATCTGTGTATATCCATAATCATGGTCAAGTTTTTGTGACCAAACATCAGGAGCCCCTGTACCTTCTTCAAATGCAGTTCCAATAACAGTACACTTCGTATTATCATCTACAGCTGTGGTAGAACCATTAGCTGCGGCAATAGTAGTTACTTGGCACGTTGTTACAGAAGAAGATGTTTGAACAACACTATCTAACCGAACAGTTGCCCATTCAGGTTGATTTGTTGAATCATCGTCCTCACCGATAGAAACTACCATACCGGGAATAAGCCATGCGACATTAGCCCCGCCTACAGTATCAAATGTTACTGATGTTGAACCACCAGCTGCTGCTAAAGTACTTACAGCTGCTTGTATTAAAAATGCTCTATCAGTAATAGATACTTTTGTTCTATCTTCTAAAAATCGAAACTGTGAATCTGAAGTAGGAACCTTTGCTACTTTTGACAGATATACGAAAAACGGAGACTCGTCCGGGGCCAATTCAGCAACCCTATCACTAAAGTCGAATAATCGTCTAGTGTGAAAATCAGTATTTGATGCACCCGGAGTACGTGAACCGTTTGCCGATAAACTGCCAGCACTATATGTTGCCATATTCAGTACTCCTTAGTTTATTATCGTAAAACATTACTCCTGCTGCCCGCACTCATAATGGCGTCCCACATTTGGTCTTTAGCATTTTTTGGTTTATTAGCTTCTTGTCCTTGTAGAACTCCTGCAGTACGGGGAGCCTCTTTAGCGGATTGAACCGCTTCAAATGAATCTGGAACAGGTTCTTTAGGTGGCAAAACACCGTTATTTGATTGGCGTGTTTTGAAAACATCAACTAACGTATCTAGCGTCATACTAGAGCCCGGGTCAGTTGACCATTCCATAAATTCACGAACCTCGGATTCTGTCATCTTATGATTAGTTCTTAATTCATTCATTGTATTATTAAGCAACATCTGTTCTTCCATTTTGGCAGATTGTTGACCTATAGCCTGATTCACTACTTCTTGCTCCCTCTGTTGACGAAACTTATAGCTAGGTGATTCAGGTTTATAATACGCATCCCAAGGATTAAACTCATCCTCAGGTAAAGAAGTTTTATTATCGACATTGGTCGTTCTCTGATTTCTAGCAAATTCTTGTGCTAGGTATTCCATATCTTGCTTCATCTTATCATTCTCGGATTTTTGTTTGTCGTACATTGACTGAAACTTCCGAGTTTCATTTTCCCAATCTACCTGATATGTTTCACTTTGGCTTACGCCATGGTCAGCGACAGGGACATCTTCATATCCAAGTCCTTCATTTTCAAAACCAGTATCTTCTAATACTTGTCCTTCTTGATTGATTTCACTCATAATTATCTCCTTGCGATATCCTTAAACTTCGGGAACAGAACCGAGACCTTCTCCAAATTCTTCAATTTGTGGTTTCAATTTTTCCATTTCAAGCTGTACCGCGTTATTGAGTTTATTTGATTGTATTCGCCTATCGGCTTTCGCGTCAGACTGCACCCCGGAAAGTTTGGATTTAAATTTCTCAACTTCAACCCGTTTCCTGTCAGATACAGACTCTCTTTGCGCTGTTTGCAAGTCTCCTTGCAGTTTTTTGTTTTGGTCAGTTAATTGCTCTACTTGAGACTGCAATTGCTGAATCTCACCCATTCTTTGGATAAGACCTTCCTTATCAAAAATCTCTGGATTCTTCTTAATTACTTCTACCCTATCTATCAATCCCATTTGATATGCTTCTGCATATACTTGATATTCAGTCCACTTACTCGTAGGTAATGTAGAACCCGGTTCAATACTAACATCATGCTGTCCAATGTTATGTCTATCTTTTTGTATATCCATGACAGTTTCACTATAATCATCATAGTAATTAGCCATTACCTCATTAACATTGTTATTAGCTTGAGCTAGCCTAAAAATCTTTTTAAATGTATAATGTCCTTTTGACATTCCGTATATAACTTGACCAAGTTTACGTATACTTAATTCAATATCACGTAATTTAGACTTAGGTCTTTCCGCCCCCTGAGCTAACATTCTTTCTGTACCACGTACAGTATCAGGAGCTTTATCAGCAAATCCATGCATTAATTCTGGTAATCCAAATGTGAAATCTATATAGAACTCACATGACTGTATAAGTTTATAGAACTCTCCAGCTAGAGGAGTAGGAGCTGGAAAATGTGGTTCTCCTTGAGAACTATCAACTTCTATAACAGCATTAGGATTAGACCAATCCTGTTCCAGTTGACTAATGTCATCAACACTGCCAATAGGAACAATTAATTTCAGACCCGCAGAAGCCTGAGCATGAGACAAAGCTAAAGACCAGAGTTTATTCAGTAATCTTTGCATAGGTCTCGCCCTAGATATATCAGACCTCGGATACGGAGTACCACTATAAATATTAGGAAGTGGTATAATAGGATATATATCAGTATTGAGAACAGATTCGTATAACACAATCTCCCCAACAGAACACACTACCGCAATGCGGGTCTGTAAAATTTCTTGAAATTGAACTAAACCACGTTCAAATACACCCGGATTCTCATCAAGGAACTTTTGAAATTCCTCTTCATTTAAAATCATTTCTTCCTGACTATTGACATCTATTATCTGATAAAAAGGAACTTTTGCTTTATAAAATCTTTCTAAGACCTGATATTTTTCTTGATAAGTGGTCTCTAAATCCTTTGATTCTGATGGAGTCCATGTCTTTTGTTGATTACTTTGTTGTGTAGAGGGATAGTCCTCATCATCACTATATGACGAAATACTCTCTATTAGTCCCTCTTCCATCTCTCCAGTTTCAGGATTTTCTTGTGGCCCAAGTTCAGGGTATATATTTAATATTTGTTCCCCAGTAAGAATAGTAGATAGTATAAGATTATCAGCATCGCTAAAATATCTATCACGACTTGATGATGGAACATATATGCGAAATGGATTAACGCTTGTGAATTTTACTTCACCCTTTCCAAAGTCAGCATCAGGTTCTATATATGCATATAAATAACCAAGCCCAGAGGTACTATGGTCATGTATAGCTTCTTTTAATTGAGCATTGCCATCTGATATTTCCCAAATATAACTCATAACAACACGCCACATCTTGGCAATCTTTGTATCTGAGTCTTCTCTTGGTATAACAGTAAAGGCTGGAGAATTAGAGGTTAGCATAGCTTTAAGCTTCTCAACAGCAGGGCCAACCCTATCCATTGGAACAGCAGCTTGATTCCTGCTTTCTAATTCATCTATCTCATTATCATTGAAATGATTACCATAAAAGAAATCAATATCTTTACGCGCTTCAGTATCCCATTCTGAACGGGCATCACGATAGCGCCGATATAATTCTCTGGTAGTCTTAGCTCTGGGGTCTTCTTGTATTTGCATAGATACTTTATAAGTTAATTAATAAATATAACGCTTGTCAATAAAAAAAAGCAACTTTTTTTAGCTAACTCTTGCACCAGTAAACCAGTTGTATTTTTTGCCTTTATTTGACTTGATAGCTCTTGTATCAACCTCTTTCTTATCAACTTTACCGCTTAATGGTGGCTTAGCATAATAATCAGCATAGTATAATCCATCCATAAGGTCGTCATGTTTAGCGAAAGGATGTTCAAAGAACTCATCAATTATTTCTGTCATAGTATTACGAATATATAGTTTTTTTGAATTTACTATAGGGCCAAGAGATGTTTCTAACCTATCTTCTTTCTTTATTCCAGCTGGGGGCCTTACTCCCTTGAATATACCGGGTATCAATCTTCTATCGCTTGTAGCTATCCTTGTTACCATATCTCTTACCATTTCCTGAGCAGCTACTGTTTCTATGGTCACTCTTTTCACAGGAGCGTATTTTCTAGCTAATTCTATTATTTTTTCTGGAATATCGAATGTAGGTATCCTTTCATGGAAATATTCCAATACATACCTATTCTTATCTTTGTCTATACCAATTACCAATATCACTTGAAAATCCGATTTCTTTGTAGCTGTAGCAGCAACATCAACTCCTATATACACATTAATTGGAATAAAGTTCCCATCATTATCTTCAAGATATGCAAATTTATCTTTTGATAGGAATGTATGATTATGTTTTTGTATCCTGTCAATCTTAAAAGCTGCGTCAGATATATCCCTAGCATCATTCATATACTCCTGAGCAAACTTATTGACCATACCAGCTTCAATGAACTCTTTCTTCTTAGTATCAAGCTTTGTTAATGGGAATTGTTCTGGCCATAATGGCTTTCCATCTTCTATAGCTTTATGGAATGTAACATCCCAAGGATACTTTCTTCCTTCTTCCTTAGCTTGTTTTACACCATCAACAATCATTTGTAAGAAAGAGTCATAATGAACAATAGTACCAGCAAGCCATATCCATCCTTCTCTACCCGGAGATTCTTCAAGAGCAGGATATACAGTAGATACAATCCATTTCTTTATCTCATCTCTTCTTTCAGGAGTTTTAGTATTCAATTCAGATTCAAAGTCATCAAGTATAATACCAGTATAACGTACATCAATCTCAGTACGACCACGTAATCTCTGACTTGTACCCTTCGCTATTATCCTATCCCCCTTAGCAGATACAATATCCTTCTCAGTCCATCTATTCCCTACAGCATCTCCAGCTAGGTTACCAAAATAATACTTTATCTTATCATTATATTCAAAATGGGATTTAACATACTTGATATGGTCAATGGCCTGACCTTGTTCTTCAGCTACCCAAGCAATGAATAATCTTTCCCCTTGGGGAGAAAATAACATTTTATGTACAATAGCAGCTTTAGAAAGGATTGATTTGCCAAATCCACGTGGTAGTATATTACATATACGAGCTGCTGGCTTAGTACTTAAAAGCTTTTCAGCTACTGCATAATGGAATGATGGAGAAGCACTCTTATTTAAAAAATCTTTTGGTAGGAAAGCCCTTCCGAAATATATAAGGTCTGTAAGTGACTTTTGAAGTATTTCATCATTTATTTTAGATTCAGATGGAGGTGGTACTATATTAAAATCAGGCTTTTTTGTTTCTTTCATCTTCTTTTTCTTGCAATGTTTTTACCATTTGTTTTGCGTGAAAATCGCTTACGGTTGTCATTATTGCCTCCCATCTGTTGTTCTTTAGATTTCTTTGAAAAACTTTTCTTCCTACGGTTTTGTATCTCATATTCCTTCTCCATTTGTTTTTCGGCCCAAGAATCTATATCAAGATAAGATTCAAAGAAATCATCAAAATTAGGTTTCGCCATATATATCCACCTTATCAGGATTACCAAGCGTCATTAATAAATCATCCTCTCCATATACAGAATTACAATATTTACAACTAAATCCTATAGGTAGATAAAATTCATTGAACACTACCATTTTTTTATGACTATCAATAGATTTGCCACAGACCTTACATTTCTTTATTGTGCTATTATAAACAGGCATAATATATAATGATATATCGCTATGTGATATCTTTTTCTGCATGTCCTATAGCTTTTACGTCAGCGTTATTAAGCTGCTGAAGCTGTTCTCTTGTGAACCCTTGAAATACAGTAAGAGATTCTGTCTTTTTATCATTAGGGAACATACCAGCTATCTTCATCATCATTTCAAGAGCTCTTAGTTTATCGGAATCCCTAGCGTCATAATTATCAATAATGTCTTTTGTCTTGGAGAGTAGATATTCTTCATCAATACCAACTTCTCCTAATATCTTCTTAGTTTCTTCGCTAATCAATTTCTTTACCCTTTTAGTTTTTAATAATGATGTAGATGCTGTTTTTGAGTAATTAGCATCATTTGTTTTAAATACTCTAAGATATGCTTGTTCAGGTGGCATACCATTAGCAACGTATTTAGCGAAAACAATCTCCCTACCATTGGGATTCTTTTCGTCTATCCTTTTATGTCTTGGTTTTGTTGATTTAGTGAATCTATATACATCATCTGCTATATCTCCCGTTATTTGTATAGAATCCCTTACTGGATAAGAACCAAGAATAGTACGTACATATTCTTTCCCATTGTCAAATGCTCCACGATGTAGTATCTTGCATACCTGACCATCGTCAGTAAGTATCCAATCACCTGTAGTGGATTCACGCCAATCATCAACAAGTTCATCATCACAGTTATCAAAAAACTCATCTTTATTATCGTACAAGTATTCAAGCTTTCGCTTTACTAATTTGGTATGCATAGAGCCACTCCCAACCTATATTACTTGATAGCCCTTGCCATCCCCCCGGACTCTATGCGTTTCCATCTACTAGCTTTCCCCATACGTATGTCTTACCTTTATGTATGTCAATTACATCAATTCTAAAATTATTATCATCAAACCAATCAATAATGCCAAAAGCATGGCACCAGTTAGTATGCCTTCCCCTTAGCCATTGGTTCTTTTCTTTGGACATATCCTTTAAACAACCTAGCGTCCAAGCATGATGGGCCCCATCTACATGGGTAACTCCCTGCCTTTGAACATCATGTGTATGTCCATATACAATATTCTTGCCAAGATTCTGCACATGCTGTCTTGTATGATTAACAGTGCTATAATGGCCCCCATGATAAAAGAATAATTTACCTATTTGCATCAAATGGCCATATGGATAGTACTTATATCCCCTTTCTTTTAGATTCATTACATTCTTGAACTTGTATTCAGGCAGGTACGGAAATTCTTCTACAAAGGAATTTAGCCAATCATCATGATTTCCCTCTATCATATGCTTGTTCGTACATCCAACTGCTCTTAAGGCATTGTCAAACAGGTCTAATCCATCATTGACAGCAGCAGCTTCAACCTTTAATTCTTCTAAAGTATACTCTAATGGCGGTCTTTTACGCCTTTTGTACCGCCAAGGCGATACTGACTTCCATTCTCCTAAGTCGCCAAGACAAACAAAGATGTTAGGTTTTACCATCTTTATAGCCTTTAATACAACATTCACAGCGGCATCGTCCTGTATAGGAAAATGCACATCAGGAATGACTATAGCTCTTCTATGTTCTTTTTTAGCCATATCAAGCTTGGTAGCTATTCTGTGCTAATTCAAACGAATCCACTCTTTGTACCTCAAGAGCCTTGATTCTAGCCATAATCTCTGATATCATTTCTATTTGTTCTGCATGGCCATCCAATATACTGGATATATCCAACTTATCACATAGTTCTTTTAATCTTTCTATGGTATCGACCAAATCAATGTATTCAAATTCCATTTTTTATTCCCGGTGTTACTATATTATCAAAATATCTACATTTCTTGTCAACCTGACATGATTTATTGGCAAATTTACTAGATATTCTAAAAATAAGCTTATTATTGTCAGTTCTCATCATGCAACCAAGGCAATTACCATTGTCCCAGTTAGCACAATACTGTCTAGCCATCCCCAAAAGCTTAACCTTACTACTTGTTTTATCAATTACCACCATTTCTTTAGCTTGAATGGCAATTTAAAAGGCTTCTTTAAGGCTTTCATTATGGGGCTTAACTTACTGCTTTTTCTTTTTCTTGGCTTTTTAGCTTTTTTAGCTGTTGGCATATTTTATATCTCCAGTTTTTTTCTCATATGGCTAATATACTAGGTTTTTTAGTAAAGATACAAGTAACAAATTATTTTTTTACGGCTATAGCTATTATATAAATATAATAAAGCATATATAATATATATATATAATGCTATATAATATATATATATAATATATAAGCTAAATAAAGGAAAAATTGTGTGGAAATTGGAAAAATTGGTGTACTATGTGTGCATCTCTTTTTCCCCACCCCCGTTCCGGTCTTTTTTAGGTTGAAATTCTCTTTTTCGGTTGAGATTTTAATTATACATAATCTATGTTATGGGTATAATTATCAGGGGGTGTGATGTACTCAATAAATACAGTTTTATTCCAAACAATAATGTTTGTTTGATTTCATTCTAGTTTATAACCTCAATCATCAGTATATTCCATACATGAAAAAGGAAAGGAATACAATGAATAAGGACATAAAACCAACAAGTCCTATTACTGTTGATACCTTACCAACACTACCTACCGAGATTACATCAACAACTTGGTATCAGAACTCAGTTAACAACACCGACCTAGTAAACGTTGGTGGTGATAATTGGAAGATGACGTTGTTTGAATGTTACAACCAGAAAAAAGGTGTGTACGAGATTGAACTTGTTAAGACTAAGATTGACTTATTAACACAGTTCGGTAAACGTCCACCTAAATCTGAAGGTGTCGGTGGGAAAGGTGAAGATTACTCTCAACACATGTCCGAAACTGTCAATGACATTAATATACTTGTTAATAAAAAAACCGGTGTATTAGTAGAAACTGACAAGGACGGAAAAGAAACCGGTGTTGTATTAGGTGACGATGTGTTTACGGGGAAATCTGGTAAATATTACAAGTTACATAAATTCTTTAGAGAATATGTACTTGTCAATGGTAAACTGACTATGTTGACAACACTAAAGAAAGGTAAACGTTACAAGGACGGAACGGGTAAACAGTTCACTAAATAACGTACCTATTCCACATACAGTAAGAAAAGGGAACATATATTTAACTTGTTCCCTTTTTTTACAACGTATTTTAGATACACACACTTAAAACACTAACAACTAAAAAAAACATGATAAATAAGATATGTTAACAGTAATAATTGACAATAACAATAAATTGACGTTTGAATATCTTGGTGATACTGTTATTAAATATATACCAACGAATGACCAACGTCGCTACATAAATGAATTCTTTACAAGATATAAATTGATGTGTATTGATGAGGACGGCAACGAACAAAACTATCCAGTCGTAATACATAACAACGTAAATAAAACAACAACAACATTAAACACAGAACAACTAGATTATGTTGATTTATATCGTGGCGTACCAAATAGTACACGCTACAGACCAAATAAATTGATGACGTTTGAGAAAGACCGCCAAGAGTGGTTGCTACAACGAATGAAACGTCACTTTAAAGATTTTGATAACGGTAAGATAACCGAGCAACAGTATAAAACTGAAATAAGGACATTGATAGGCAATGGATAAAATATTTAACTACCTAGACTCGATGCCAATAGAATATTACTTGCTAATGTATGGAATATTCTTCTTAATTGTGTATCTTGCTGGAAATCAATACGATAATAAATAAATAAGAGCTAAACATGAAAAAGAACGTAAGATATAGCGTTGATGACATAGTTGTTGACGCTAAAGATGATAACTTACCGAAATATCTTGATGTTTATGATAATAAAGGCAAGATGGTCACATCTGTACAATTACATTTCGATTGCTATGAAGATGAATATGGCAATGAAATAAGTTATAGTGATGATGATGATACTAACGCTTTATTACATGAAGAAGAAGATAATAACGTTTGCCCTGATGATTGTAGTTGCAAAGAAAGTGATTTCATACCATTTGTTATGGGCACATTTGAAGAAGAATAACAATGAATAGAATAGAACGCTATTTTATAGACAAAGCAGAGAAAGTAGTTGACTTTATAAGTGCTGATAGTACTGGTAATGTCATCATATTTCTAGTATTGCTAGGTCTATTGTTTCAAGTTATAAGATAACCATCGATAGTAGGCTATGAGCAACTTTAAATGCCTAAAAAA
>VTLG01001201.1_pt1 | contig 16234 bp, 16 predicted proteins | sample 4694571 | NCBI WGS metagenome assembly VTLG01 (sample SAMN12604809, study PRJNA352737) | marine metagenome | biome: ENVO:00000447; feature: ENVO:00000209|ENVO:00000569|ENVO:01000036; material: ENVO:00002151; isolation source: viral sequences binned using virsorter ...
CCACATGCAACTACTCAGGTGCATAAAGATAAAACAAAAATAATTCCAAGAAAAGCTAAACACAAATAGCATAAATAAGGGTATGGCAGATGATACCCAAGAAAATCTCGATATATTAAGTAGATTAATACAAGAAACTCCTTCTGAGTATAATGTAAGAACAGAAGAGGCTCTCAGATGGTATCAAGAACAGATGAGGTCGGTAAGACTTAATGCAAGAGAATTCATGCGAGTTGCACCTTTAGATAAGACTAGAAGAATTCTAACTGGTCGTTTCTATACTTACTTTTATCAACCAAAATACAGAGACATATTGCCTTATTATGACATATTTCCTGTGACATTAGTTATTGATTCAGACTCTAACTCATTCTCAGGTTTAAATTTTCATTACTTGGCACCTAGATATAGAGTATTATTATTAAAAGAGTTATATCAATATATTGTTCAAGATGATGAAGAAGCAAATGATATGACAAATAAGATTCGTATCACATGGGAGATTTTGAGTAAGACTGCAAAATTAAGGTGGGCAAAACCCTGTTACAAGAGATATAGATTAGACCATGTAATTGGACCTGCCTTAGAAATAGAACCAGACAAATGGGATGTAATGGCAATGTTACCACTTGCACGATTTAGAAAAGAATCAATAAAGAAAGTATATGCAGATAGTAGAGAAGCTGCTTTTAAAACGGGAAAAAATAAATGAGTTTATTTGATGACAGTAGATTATCGATTGATAAATTAAAAGGAAACATGGACCAAGGTGCTAGACCGAATAGATTTCTGGTGAATATCATGTGTCCTCAATTAGGTATCAGTGATTTTGGAATTAGATGCACAGATTGTCAAATACCTGGTCGTCAATTGGTCACATCAGATTTCTCGACATATGGTCCAGAAATTAAGTATCCATATAATGTATCAAATGATGGTCAAGAAATAAGTTTTACATTTGTTTGTGATTCTACTTTTGCTGATAGATTTGTTATTGATGCATGGATGTCTTCTATCTTTACAGGCGCCGTAAAATATCAAACTGAAACTGAAACTGTTGAAAACGAGGGCACACCAGAAGAAGTAAGAAGAAAGGAAACACACGAACATATTGCAGTAAAAGAATTTGCCAGTTCAGCACACCCCTTGTGGGCATATTATAATGATTACATTGGCACAATAGAAATTCAACAAATAACAAGATCAGATAAAACATCATTAGTTCATAGATTATACGAGGCATATCCGATTAGTATGAACCCTATAGCCTTATCGTCTGCATCGGGAGATGAAATAATGAAGTTTGAATGCACATTTGCTTACAGAACATGGGATAGTCTTTATAAGAAACCTAATCCTGTAAGTGGAATAAATAAAGGGAGAAGAATTATAGACACACTACTAGACCTTAAAAATTTAAGAAAAGGTGGTAATAAGTCTAATGATAGTCTTCAAAGGTTTAGTGATAGACTAGCAAAGCTAGATGGTATAATATAAAGTAGGAGAAATAGATTATGCAATTACCTATACAGTCGACACCTGAGTATAGTGTCGAGTTACCAGTCTCTAAGAAGACTGTAAAATATAGACCGTTTCTTGTCAAAGAACAAAGAAACATGATTATGATAAAACAAGATGCATCAGTTATGGAGATGTATTATGCAATAGTAAGTATGTTGCAAAGTGTATGTCTATCAGAATTAAAGATAGACGAATTGCCTATGACAGATGTAGAATATTTGTTTATGCTTGTCAGAACAAAATCTGTTGGTGAAACACAAGATGTTACAATGCCATGCATAGTAGAGGATTGCGATGGAACTGCAAAATTTAAAACTGACTTATCGAATCTAGAAATCATACAACCTGATAATAGAGCAGATGGTTTAGTAAAATTGAATGAAGAATTATCAGTTCAACTTGTAGTGCCTAGTTCTAAACAAATGATGTCAGTTATGGACAAAGATGAATCTGAAATGATAAAAGATTTGATGTTAGTAAGTATGACTAAGATTTATGATAATGAAAACATTTATGATTTGTCTGAATATAGAGATTCAGAAATTGTTGACTTTTTAGAAAGTTTAACGATAGAACAATTTGCTAATATTAGTAAATTTTATGAAGATCTTCCTGTTATGAAAATACACATGAAAGGTATATGTGAAAAATGCGGAACAAAACAGGATAGAACATTACAGGGTTTTGCAAATTTTTTTTAATAGGCCTTTCGCATGAGAATATAGTTAATTACTATAGAGTTAATTTTACATTGATGCAAAATTATAACTATAGTCTAACAGAGTTAGAAAATATGATACCATGGGAAAGGGAAATATATTTAAGTCTCTTAAAAGATTGGGTTGATAAAGAAAATGAAAATAGGAGAAAACTTGCTCAACAAAGAGCATCAAAGAGGAAAAAATAATGGCTGAAAATACAGACACAAGTAGAAACGAAGTCGAAATAGACTTGGATAAGTATATGTCTCTTATCGATAAACTCGATGAACAAGAAGACAAGATCAAAGAAATGCAAGAAGAGGCTAAAAAGGCACGAGATCAACTTGCACCACCTAAAAGAAAAATGATAGATTTATTTCTTGATGATAATGACATCAATGAAAAATCAATCATAGGTTTCATATCATTCTTTTTAATGACTGTATTTGGTGTGACGGATTTAGTAACTGCTTTAGTCTATGATATGGACTTGAAAGTTTCTGAAACTATCTACACATCATTTGTAGTTGTGACACTAGGTGCCTTCGGAATATCAGAAGCAGGCAAAGCGTTCGGAGGAAAATAGTAAATGGCTAAAAGACCTTTACCAAAAGCAGGAAAAACAAGAAACATGGTTGTTAACCAATTTACGGTTAGTAAGTCAGTTCAGTTTCCAGAATTTCAAGCTGCTGTAGCATCTGCTACAGGTAATGGCGGTGATAAAAATGGTAAAAGTCAAACATTAACTAAAGAAGAATTTAACAGTGGTTTTCAAGATGGTGTCGGTCAAATCAAAGAGGGATTTGCAGGTCTAGGTGCAGGTTTAGGACCGTTACAAGTAATTGTAGATTTTGTAAAAGGCATAGGTTCTAAAATAGGTTCTCTCTTCACAATTTTTAAAGGTTTTTTTAATATCATAATGTCTATACCTAAAGCAATCGGCGAAGCTTTTAAAAAGAAAGACAAAGAAGATGAGAAGAAAGACAAAGACGATAAAAAAGAAGAAGAGAAAAAAGACAAAAAAGACAAAAAAGATGAAGACAAAAAACATAAAGAAGGTTTAGAAGAAAGTAAAAAAGGCAGAAAAGGTTTTCGTGGTTTTATAAGCTTATTAAAACCAATTCTTATTGTTGGTGCTATAGTAGCTATATCTGCCGGACTTATAAAACTATACAACTGGTTGGCAAAAAAAGGATTATTTGAATACTTTGAAAAACTAGGAGAACAAATTACTTTTCAACTTAATAGACTTAGAATGACATTTACTAGATTCTTTGGTGATGGTGAGGAAAGTGAATATTTTAGAGAACTACAGGCAGAAAATGCAAACATTCAAGCCGCCAGAATTCTAAAAGATGGATTCTCAGAAGAAGAACAGGCAAAACTTGACAGACAAAAAAATGCAGAAGATAAAACTATCGCACTAATAGAAATATTAGAAGCTAGAGGTGTAGCTGCCGACCAAGGAGAAGAACAAAGGCGAGTTCTCAGAGAGTTAGTAACAAACGAGTATAATTTTTCTGAGGGTATTTTTTCAGAAGATAGAGAGACTAGTGAGACTTTGATCAAAGGAGCATTAGGCGTCGATCCTTCAACAAAGAAGGAAATTGAAGATAGAGAAGAAGAAATTTCAGCTGCTCTAGAATTTAATATGGAAGATTATAACGCCCTGTATTCAGGTGATGAATTAGGTTTCAAAATCGATCCTGATTCAGCAATTCTTGACCCTAAATTTGAAGTAGATTATGGATTGTTTTCAGGACTAACTAAGACTATGGAAGAGGGTCAATATGCTCAAAGAAAACTTACTGGACCAGATGGTGAGTTATTAACAATTGATAAAATAGTAGAAGATTTTAACAAGAAATACGCATATCTAGGAGATAAATTTACACCTAAAAATGTAGATGATGTTGCAAGACAAATAAATCAAGCTGACGATTACATGGTCTTATCTGATAATACAATTGTAAGAATAGATGAAAAGGATGACCTAGGTCAAGGTTTTATCAAAGTTAGAGAGAATGAGGCAGGAAACTTAGTTCAAGATACATCTGAAGCTGCAAATGATGCCTTCATGGCAATGGCACTTACCAGAGGTTATGGAGGTTCCGGCGGTGGCGCACCAGGACCATTTATGCAGTTGGAAATATATGATATGTTATATGAGGATGAAAAAGAAATTGAAGAGAGACTATACAAAAATTTGATAGAAAATGATGGTTTTTTAGACACAAAAGAAATTTCAGAAGACCTTGAACAAAAAAGAGAAAAGAGAAGATTCGAAGACCTTAGATCAGAATTACTCAAAGATGGCGAACTTGACGATGAAGATAAGAGATTATTAGATTTGTTAGGAATTTTTAAAGAAAATGAACAAAATGTAGATAATTTTTCTAGAAATATAAGAGGCAGATTTAGATACGAGGGATTGGGTGGTTTACCAGAAGAATTACAAGTAAGCGGAGATGATACAACTTCGTTTGAGGCTACTGATGCTCTTATTGAATCAATACGAGTGGCTCTAGGTCCAGATGTAACTACAGGTGAGGCAGCTGATGTTTACAATACATTTATGAATAACGAGACATTTGCACACACAACTCTTAACACAGCTGTAGAATATGGCACACAAGATACCAGTTTAAGTCAAAAAGATATTGCTACTTTCTATAGAATGGAACAACAACCTGGTTTCTAATCTTTTGTATAGATAACAAAGTTTTCAGTCACAACTTTTTCAGATGAATATGGATATAGACCAAGAATATGTATCAAGTCTTCTTTCTTAAATACATAGTCACCTGCAAGATTATCAATAACTACACCTTTTGATTCATCTGTATTTGTTCTGATATACTCATAGACATCATCTTCACATTGACCTAGTAAAATAGGTTTCTCAAAGTTAAACATTGCACGAACATTTTGCACTGAACCTACAATATCTTTTCTTTCTTCTTGCATGTGCATTTCAAGTATTTGTCCTTCTACATTCGTTGCAAAGATTTTTTTGTTTTTATTTGCAAAGATATTATACCATTCATCGTAAGATAGTGGTGTTCTAGGCCAACCAGAGTTACACTCGGAAAATTTGTTATGTCTGTCCCAAACAATTATTTTTTCATCGTATGCTTTAAGATAAGAGTGTGCATGTATACGAGAACAACCTGGGTGAACGAACATATGATTGCCTTCTGATATTGCTTGCAATGTAGAATGTAAACCTACTTCTTTGTATTGGTCTATGAGATACATTATTTTACAACAATGATAGACCATATTTTGATGGTCATTTGTTACCTCTTCTTTCCATGTATCAGAAGTAATTGCATTACCATTAATACCTCTAATTAAATGTGTGACATGTTCTAGTAATTTATGAGTGCCATATCTTTCTGAGTTAGGTCCATAATAACCTACATCAATACAATCTTTCAGTGTGACAAGATAAGGTTTAGACTTTTTAGATATGTAATCAAAACACTCTCTTATGTCTGAATCAAAATTATAATATTGTTTGAACTTGTCAAAATCTGTATTACTTTCTGTTACATCAATGAACGGCATTTAAAAACTCCTCGACTCTCTTTAAGTCTTCTTCTGTATCTACGGATAATCCGTGGTCTTCTACTTCTATCATTCTAACTGCAAAACCATTTTCAATATATCTTAACATTTCTACTGATTCTGCTTTCTCTAATTCGCCAACTTCTAGTTCTTCAAACATTTTTAACACATGTCGATTGAACGCATAGAGACCTAGTTGTTGTTTGAAAGGTGTCTCTTCTTTTTTATGGTAAGGTATGCCAAATCTAGAATAGTAAACTGCATTGTTGTTCAAATCAGTCACAACTTTTACTACATTACTATCATGTAATTTATAATCATCGTTCACATAGACATATGCATTGCCGATACCTAGAGATTTATCAAACTTTTCTACTAAAGTATCTATTGCATCAGGATTAATCAGTGGTTCATCACCTTGAATGTTTACGAATATATCACCGTCTATCAACTCGATCGCTTTCGCACATCTGTCTGTACCAGAACGCACATCATCATCGACAACTATACAACGCATTTCGTGTTTCGCACAATAGTCATTTACCTTTTGACTATCTGTTAATACTACAACTGTATCAAGTCTTTTTGATGCACATGCTTGGTCGTAAACTCTACGAATCATAGGCACGCCATTGATTAACGCCAAAGGTTTGCCTTCGAAACGAGTCGAATGCCACCTTGCTGGTATTAATCCAACAACGAGTTTAGATTCTCTATCGATTTTACTGAGTGATCGCATTTTCCATAACCATAACTTGCATGTATAAAGTCTATACCTGCCCTTGTAGCTGCTTCATAGTCAACTTGCATGTCTCCTATGTATACTGCATCTTTAGGGTCGGTTTGTGTCATTGCAAGACAGAATAAAATCTGGTCAGGTGCAGGTTTGCCTCTGAGACCAGTCTTAGGACTTACAACACAATCAAACTCGACATCTAAATGTTCTAATATTAACTTAGTTCTTTCAATAGTCTTAGAAGTGACTACTGCAATTTTGTGTTTCTTCTTTAATTTCTTTAATGTATCTTCGACATCTGGATAAAACTCTAGACAATGTTCCATAAGTTCAATAGATGCTTTATCATATGTGTGTTTTACTGCCTCGACATTTTCAACATCTAACTCTTTCATAATATCACGAAAGGGTTTACCGATATGTTTAAAGTATTCTGAGAAAGGTTGTTCAAGTTCATGTTCTAACATGCAAAGATTCCATGCCTGTTTCATCATATGTTCTGAATCTATCAAAACACCATCTAAGTCAAATATAAATGTATTCATTTCTTCTTCGGTAATAACTGTTCTTCTGTAAGTATTCTAAAACCATACTTTCGGTCTTTACAAAACTCTTCAGCCGCTTTAAATTTCGCCTTATTCTTAATATATGTAGCAACTTCGTTAAGATATCTTTGAGTCTTGCGTTTAGGTTCTTTCGGAGGCGAAAGATGTCTCTTCGGTTTGACTTCTATAATCTCACGGACTACTTGTTTATCTTTATTAATATATTTTACATAAAAATCGGGGAAATATCTATGGGTTTTTTTGTCTAAAGGCGATTTATATGGTATTATTATCTCTTCACTGCCCCATTCTATGATTTTTGAGTTATTATCGCAGTAAACCATGAATCTTCGTTCCCAAAGTGAACGATAATAGATTTTTGTAGGGTCACCTCGATATTTTTTGTAATTCTTAGGTTTAAACTTACCACTGTATGACATAAATAACTATATTAATATTTTAAGGTATTTATATGTCAGCAATTGATAAGCTTATTAGCAAATTTAACAAGGCCAAAAGTGCAGTTAACTCTTTCAAGGGTATTCAAAGTAAAATTAAATCAATTAACTATACATCTGCTATAGATGCATTAGGTGAAGATGCTAAAAGAGCGCAAAACCAATTACAATCAAGAAGAGAAAGATTAGAAAAAAGTTTAACATCATCTGGCAAAGAAACTGCATTTGATTATGCAAGTTCCATGCCGAATGAAAAAGAACAACAAATGATTTATCCATATCATGATAGATTAGCTAATTATATTGTTTTTCACATAAGACCTAGAAAACAAAAAGGTATTGGTGGAGACGCTGATGCTAAAGCTCGAGGCACTGGTTCTGTAGGTGGTAAAGCAGGAAATCATCCTGTTTTTAAAGAACGATCTATTGCACTTTATGTGCCTGATACACTCATATCTCAAGCAAATGTTCAATATCGTCAAGAGGGTCAAAATTCTTTGGCAAAGGCTATTGGTGATATAACAGAGAATGGATTTGAAAATGCTGGTACAAATTTTAATACTGTTATAACTGAAGCTGGTTTTAAAATGTTGAATAAAATGTCAGGTGGTTTAGCAGGATTAAAAATGGGTGTTGCAGTTAACCCTAAAAACGAACAAATATTAGATGGTATACCTTTTAGATCATGGGACTTTACTTTTGATTTTTATCCAAAGTCCGAAACAGAAGCCTTACAAATTAGAAGAATTATCTATGCATTTAGAAGTTCTATGTTACCAGATACAACAACAGGATTGTTTAACAGATCATTTCAGACAGTCAATAACAAAACTTCTGTAACAAGAGATATAAAAGTAGGAGATATTGTTTTTGAAGATGTGCCACCAGGTTTACATTTTTATGTGACAGATGGAGAGGGCAAACCTCTTGGTGATGATAAACCGTCATTGTTTACTTTTGACGGAGACGGATTACATAACATGTTCATGTATCCTAATGTCTTTGATATAGAGTTTGTAGGACCTTTAAAATTTAACATTGATGGATTTTTACCTGCTGTTTGCACAAATGCACAGGTCGATTATTCAGGTGGTCAAAAATTCTCTACTCATGCAGACGGTATGCCAACAAAGATTCAATTAACACTGAACTTCTTAGAAATACAAATTATGTCTCTCAATAATTATGACACCATAGCGGCTAAATCATTGAGTAAAGGTGAAGATAGAACATTAGGTATGACAACGCCAAGTGAACTAAACAAAACAAATAAACCAGGTGTATTTGGTTCCGAAAGAAATAAAGCAATCATAGATAATAATGCTAAATTATTAGAAGAGATAAAGGCAGAAGCTGAGGATAATAGCACATAATGAGTAACAGATACTTTCAAAATTTTCCAGAAATAAATTATAATTTAGAATCTGAAAAAATAGTAACAATAAAAGATTTTTTTAGAAAAAGTAAGATAGAACAAAATGCAGTAGATTCTCTCGTTAGTTATGATTTATATGAATTAACTGAGGGCGAAAGACCAGATATAGCAGCTGCTAGACTATACGGTGACCAAAATTTACACTGGACATTTTTTCTAGTTAACGATATAGAAAATTATTTTGATTGGTATAAAGATAGTGCAACTTTTGAAAGACACATTAATAAAAAATATCCTGGTAAATTAGCAGTAGGGACACAATCTACTGATATATTAACATCATCATCTAAGTTTTTAATGGGTGAAAAAGTCACAAGCGTATCAGCAGAAGGAAGAATCATAGAAGTTTCGCCATTAGAAAAAAGAATTTGTATAGAAGATGGCGACTTTGTTGCTAATGAACTAATAACAGGTTCGGTTTCAGGAAAAACATTCACACCAACATCTGTTGTAGAACAAAGAGATGGAATAAAGTTTTATAAAAATGCCGATGGTCTAAGGGCAAATACAGAATTGTCTGGATATACAGGTGTGACTTTTTATGAAGATGAATTAGAATTGAACGAGAATAAAAGATTTATCAAATATATTGACCCCGCCTTAATAAATTCAGTAGTCAGTAGATTTGGTCAAATAATGTCAGGCTAAAATTATGTCAAACAGATTGGGGAGCAGACGAGGTCAAGGCAAAAGACAGATGGCTAGAAATAGGCCAGGTTCTTTTGTAATTAATAATTTAACAATAGTAAATCAAGACAAAGACGCCATTGGCGTATCTGGTATTTGCACTGATATCAAGATATATGAATCTATACAAAATTATTTTGTAAAAGGTAAAATGACTCTTGTAGACGGTATAGGTTTGATAAAAAATTATAAATTAGTTGGTCAAGAATCTTTGACTATAGATATTGATACAGCTAATGGTAATTTTAGGAAAGTTTTTAGAATATATGCTATAGACAACTTAGCTGGTAATCCTGTAAAACAAGCAATGGCTTACAGAATACATTTTTGCGACCCTAAAATGATTACAGCAAAAACTAAAAGATTGAGTAAAACATTGAGAGGTTCTTTTTCTAGTATGTTATTACAAGTATTACAAGAAGATGCTGGTTTTAAAAGTCAAAGATTAATTACAGATACTACTGATTATTGGGAAGAGACATCTCCTACAAATTTACAGATTGTATGTCCTAATTGGACAGTAGAAAAATTTATAGATGTTTGTGTAAAAAACGCTAATAGAGACTCACAAGATAATAGTTATAAACAATCGATGTTTTTTTATCAAACAATGAATGGCAGTTTTAGGTTTTGTTCCTTTGATACCATGGTTCGAGAATTAGAAGAACCAGTTATCTTTGATATGGGTACAAGACAACATATTGATAATTTAGAAGTAGATGACGATTATCCAGGAATCGGTCCTAACACACAAATTTTTGGATTTATACAACCAAAAAGAGCAGATATTTTAAATGGATTTACATCAGGTGCATACTCGTCAAAACAGATGACATATGACCCAATTAGAAAAGTTATAGAAGACAATGTATATTCGTTAAGCGATTCGTTTAAAAAAGAAAGTCAATCTCATGTATCAAAATTTCCTTTAATTAATCTAGAAGACGAAGAAATAGTTTACGGTGCTGAAAGAAGAGAGAGCGGTGCCTCAACATATCAATTATCAGAAGACTTTGCAGACTTAGCACCTAAAGATAGATTTGATAGTTATTTAAAATATGATGTTAATCCTACAAACGCCTTTTCTGATGAACCAAAACTAATAGATACAAATAGTTCAGAAACAAAAACACAACAACTAGGTATAGAAAAAAGAGACACAGGTGATTTAGAAAGAGTATCACTATTATCGACTTTTAATCAAAATTCTATGATAGCATCAATACCATTTAGAACAAATATAGAATGTGGCACAACTGTTAGATTAAAATTTCCACCATTTCAACCACAAGATAATGAAAATGATAGAGATTTGATGCAAGATGAAAGGTATCTAGTCACACATGTGAGATTTCACATATTACCTCTAGATAATTCAGGCACTTGTAATTTAACATGTGTTAAGGAAAGTTTAGCGAAAGATATTAGAGAATTTTTCCCATTAGATGAACTAAATGCCACGGTGATCACGGAGTAATTATGTATCATTTTGGAATTGTAGAGGATAGAAATGACCCATTAAAAATAGGTCGTGTGAGAGTTCGTATTCACGCATTACATACAGACGATAAACAATTTATATCATCTGCTGATTTACCATGGTCGCATGTTATAATGCCAGCGACAACTGCCGGTTTAGGTGGTCTAGGTAATACACACTCGTTAGTAGAGGGTGCAACAGTCTTCGGTATATTTTCAGATAGTTTACAACAACAATTTGTGGTGTTAGGTGTAAGTCAAGGTATATCTCAACAAGGTTACAGAGAAACAATCACAAACGAATTACTAGATAGAGATGTTGATAAAGGATTTAATGACCCGAGAAGAAAGACACAAGCTGATTATGCAAATACAAATGATGGTTTAAATCCACCATCTGCACCTCAAAGAGGCAACGAACTTACATCTTCTTTAGATAAAGCACCTCATTTTCTTAAAACACAAAATATTAGATATACTGGTGTTGGTTCAAAGAGAGAAGAATTTACAGAATCAGAAAAAACATTACCCTATTATCCACTTGTAAAAGATGCTACAGATATAAATGTATTTTCTACTGGCGATGCAATATACGATGATAGAAATATGGACCCAATTATTACAGGTGCAAAGTCAAATGCAACGCCAATATATCCTTACAATAAGGCGACAAGAACTGAATCAGGTCATGTAATAGAAGTAGATGATACGAGAGATAATGAAAGATTATCAGTAGAACATAGAACAGGCACATTTTACGAAATAGATAAAGATGGTAATGAGATTCATAGAGTAGTAAATGATAGATATACAGTCATATGTAAAAATGATGATTTGTATGTTGCTGGTAATGTCAACATAAAAGTTCTAGGTGATGCTAAAATACATGCAAATGGTAAAGTAAACATATCAAGTTTCAATGATGGTAAAATTGATGTCGCTGGTAAATTAGATATAGAAGCAGGTGGTAACATAAAACTACAGTCTGGCCAAGATGTAATTGTCAGAGCGCAGAAATTTAGACCTAACAGTTAATTATGACAACACTACAAGAAGTTCTTGACAAACAAGTTGAAGAACAGAAAAAAGAAACATCTATAGAAAAGGCAATCGCAGATAGTTTTCCTTGTCCTGAGGGAGACCTTTTTTCATTACCAACAAGAGCAGAAATAACGAATGCTTTTAATGAAATCGCTGGAATACCTGGCGAACTCGTAGCAGCTGTTCAAGAAAGAAAGGCAAATAGAGAAAAAGAAATTGCAGAACTACAAGAACTTTTAAAAAATCCAGATCTAACGCCAGAAGAAATAGCAGAAATACAAAAACAGATAGAAGAAAAAGAAAAGTTTATACAAACTGCAATTGTAGATGGTTTACAAAAACAAGTAGATGAAATAGATCAAACAATAACAGATTTTGTAGAAGACTTAGGTGACATATTATCGCCCTATTGGCAAAAGTCTGAACAAAAAAGAGATTGGCCACAAGAAGCTAGAGATGCATTTACAGAATTGTTATCAGAGTTTCATACTTATATATCTACTAAAGTTGCAGAGTTAATATCTAAAATAGTTTCTATATCGTTTACTGTAAATATATTAGGTTTACAAATAGATGTTTTGAAGTTAGTAGCAAGTCCTAACTATCGTAAAGAATTACAAGATCAGATTGCAGGTAAAAGTTTTACTTTACAGATAGTAGCAAAAAGAAAAAGATTAGCAGAAGTAGAAAAAGAGATTGAAGAAATCATCGATAACATTGATGAAGAAGAATTTGCAATCGTGCCTACAGAAATGACTGAATTAGGATTTGAAGATGTGGTAATTATTCCAGGTACCGAAGCTCAAAGGCCTGCACAAGCAGATAAACTTAAAGAATTACTTGCAGAAGAAAGAAAATTAAAAGAAGAAATCGAAGCATTAGAAAAAGCAAGATCAGAACATGTAGATAGATTCTTTAGTTTGATTCCAGAAGAGTTTAGACAATTTGATGGTGAGTTTGGTGTATTAGATGAGGAAGCAAAAGCAAAACTAACTTGGAAATATATTAAAACTGAAATCAAAGAATACATACAACAAGGTCTAGTAAAAGTATTTCAGAAGTTAATAGACAAATTTGATGAAATATGGGATGCTCTAGGTTTACCAAGTCTTCCTTTCTCAGAGTTGTTGGCAATAATCAATCTAGATATTGGTGCATTGATAAGAGCAAAGATAGATAGTTTGAAAGAAAAGTTTAAACAAACAAAGTTAGGTAAAATCAAACAAATCAATGCTGTTAAAAAAGAGATAGAAGAGATTAATAAAAAATTAGAAAACGAAAGTCTAAGTGAAGAAGAAAGAACAAAATTATTAGAAGAATTAGAAAAGAAAAATGCAGAGAAGAAAGCATTGGAAGATGATCTTCTAAAAGAAGTTAGAGAATTTAATGAGACTGTATTAAGTCTAATCGAAGAAATACAAATTTTTGGTTTTGACATAACTGCAATCATAGGTGGAAAAATTGAATCATTTACTGAATCTGTAGAAGAAAAGATTGCAGAGATTTCTCTAGAACTTCAAGACTTTAGATTGAATTGGCATAAGAAAATTATGATGGAGTGGGTCAATCTAGTCAAAAAGTTTTTTAATGCGATAGGTTTAGGTGCGATATTTGATTTACTAACTTTAACATGGTGTGATTTCTTAAAACTGATAGGTATGCCATTTACAATACCTGCTATCGCTGGTGTTGCAGGTGTCATGTCTGTAAAGAAAGAAAATAAATCTACATCATCTCGTCTCTTAGATACAGAAGAACAACAAAAATTTGTAGATGATGAAGTAAACTTTCAAAACGGAGATGGAACTACTACTTCGTTTAGTATACCAAGTGCATCGGGCACATTAAAAGTGTTTAGAGACGGTTCAGAATTATCATTAGGAACAGATTACACCATTGCAAGTGGTAATGTTGTTCTTAGTTCGGCACTTTCATCTAATCAAAGTGTATCAATACTAAAAATTTAATGACAAAGGTGTATAAATAGTTAAATGGCATCAAATTACTTAAAAGCAAATGCATCAAATGTTGCAACAAAAGATTTATACAAAGATATGGATATAACTTTTGAAAGACATCCGATAACAGATGATATAACTGTAAAAAAAGATGTTGATGCCGTGAAAAGATCGTTAAAAAATATTGTATTAACTAATCATTTTGAGAGACCGTTCAAACCAAACTTTGGTGCAAATTTAAGAACTAGACTTTTTGAAATATCAGACGGTGAATTAGGTTCTCAAACAATGAAAAGTATAGGCAAGGCCATTATGACTCTAGAACCTAGAATAAAAAATCTAAGTTTTAGTTTGAATGAAAGCAAATTTGATAATAATACACTAGATGTTACAATTTTTTTTGAAGTTCATAACATTCACCAACAACAAGAATTAGGATTTTCAGTAAGTAGGGTAAGGTAATGGCAGTAAAAAGTTCACTCATAAAAACAACAGATTTAGATTTTCAAGAAATATCAGAGAATCTAAAAACATATTTAAAAGGTCAAGATACATTTAAAGATTATGATTTTGAAGGATCAAATATAAATGTATTAGTAGATTTATTGGCTTATGCATCACACATAGGCGCAGTTAACACAAACATAGCAGCTTCAGAGATGTTTTTAGATTCTGCTCAGATCAGAAAGAATGTAGTATCTCGTGCAAAAGATTTAGGATTTGTTCCTGCATCAGAAAAGGCATCTAGTGCAATAGTTAATATAAAGGCATCAAACATCAGGAATGCAGACCAAACAACGCCTACAGAAAATGATATGATTTTACCAAGAGGTCATAACTTTACAACAGTTTATGATGGTGTATCATATAATTTTGTTTGTAGTGATAGTGTCACACCAACGAGAGATAATTTAGATTTTACATATTCAAATGTTAATCTTCTACAAGGTCAATATGTGACAGATTCATACATATTTGATTCTCAAATTAAAAACTCTAAATTTGTTTTATCAAACGCAAGAGTTGATAAGTCAAGTCTAGAAGTCTCAGTAAATTCAAATGGTTCTGTATCTAAATTTACTTTATCTACAGATGTATCGACAATTACAAGTTCAACTAAAGTATTTTATACCCAAGAAAACGAAGAAGGATTTATAGAGATATATTTTGGTGATGGTGTTTTAGGTCAAGGTCTTTTAGATGGTGACCAAATTAGTGTAACATATATTATTGTAGATGACATTCACGCTGATAATGCAAAATCATTTACAATGGCAAATGCTATCAATGGTTTTACAAATGTTTCAATAACTACAACATCACCTGCTACAGGCGGTGCAGAGAGAGAAAGTGTAGACTCTATAAAATTTAAGGCAACAAAATTCTACACATCACAAAATAGATTAGTAACACTAAACGACTACAAAGCAAAAGTAAGTGAATACTATCCTAACGCCGATGCAGTTGCAGTTTGGGGTGGTGAAGATAATGACCCACCTGAGTATGGTAAAGTATTCATATCACTCAAACCACAAAATTCAGATTACTTGTCAGAAATAGAAAAATCATCTGTTCAAAGTCAATTAAATCAACTTAATATGTTGACTGTTAGACCTGTAATTGTAGATGCAGAGATAGTTAAAATCTTAGTTACAACAACATTCAAATATAACGAAAACGAAACAACATTATCAAAAGGTGAGTTAGAAGCATTAGTAAAAAGTGCGATTATAAGTTTTGATAATACAAACTTAAATAATTTTGATAGTATATTCAGACATTCAAATCTTGTCAAGACAATTGATGATGCTAATACAGCTATCATATCTAACATAACAAACATAAGATTAAGAAAGAAAAAGAATATTACATTAAACAAATCAGAAGGATTAGTAATCGAATTTGGTAATGGTTTCTTCCACCCACACGATGGTCATAACAAAGACTCAGGTGGTATTCTTTCAACAACAGGTTTTAAAGTTGACGGCGATACAGTCAACACATACTTTTTTGATGACGATGGTTCTGGTAATGTGAGAAGATACTCACTATCAGGAACTACAAGAGTCATCGCAGATCAATCTGCTGGTACAATAGATTATA
>VTLG01004648.1_pt1 | contig 16233 bp, 36 predicted proteins | sample 4694571 | NCBI WGS metagenome assembly VTLG01 (sample SAMN12604809, study PRJNA352737) | marine metagenome | biome: ENVO:00000447; feature: ENVO:00000209|ENVO:00000569|ENVO:01000036; material: ENVO:00002151; isolation source: viral sequences binned using virsorter ...
TGCGAATGTAGAACTTGGTGCCCCTGTTGCAATGCCTTGTGTTAATAGATCATTGTAGATTTTATAATTAACAATCAAAAAACATTCTTCAAGTGGAACATCTGCCGCACTCAAAGTATTCATAGCAGTTTCAATTTCAGCAATAGTTAAAACATTATCAGTAGTAATTGCTTGTGTTGTACCATAACCTTGTAAAGCAGTTATCTGATCAGCTTCGAATTGCTTTGCTAATTGATAGCCCATTGCTTGTGCATATTTTGAAAATAACTGCTCGTTAGATTGAATAACTGCAATATCTTCAAACATTTTAGCAACATATTTATGTTCTGAAATAGTTAGCGATTCAGTACCTAAATCTTCATCTTGATAAAGAACTGCCGCTCCAGCCGCCTTTGCACCTAAACCTGATACTTCAGTAATTTCAGGAAGATTAATTGTATCACCCCTTCCTTTTGCTAATGCACTATAATCATCAAAGATATCCCTTAATACTAAATTTCTTTCAAAATATCCCCATATAGCACTTGCCCACAATTCAGGAATGACTTCGTCCCAATTACCAGTACCAGTTGTATCACCACTTGCCGCAGGAGATTCTGTATGAAATCCTGTGATCGCCATTGGAGAATTAGCCATAGCACCAAATCGTGCATAGTTTTGTAATTTTTCAAATTTTGTCATTTGAACTTACCTCTTAATTTATCCTCCATCAACTGCTTTCGCCTTCAGGTAGGATTATGATCGTTTTAATGTTCCTTTATCAATACTTCTTTGTGTAAAATCTGATAAAACTGATCCCCAATTATTTTTTCTATCTTCTTTTGATATTGAAGAATAAGCTGAAGGTGTTGTGCCTTGTTGCTTATTAATACCTTGCCTTGGACTATTGATAGTACCTTTAGGCTGTGGCTGGGTTTCCATTTCTACAAATTCTTCCAAATCTGATAAACTCATAGATGAAGCAAATTTCTGCTTATTTAAAGGCAGTTTAGATACTAACGAATCCCTTCGATTTGCTTCGTAGTCATTCCATTGTGTAGCAGTACCACTTAATCTTTCAATTTCTGCATCTTTTTCGGCTAAAAGGGCGGTATATTCTTCGTTCTTCTTCATTCTTTCTTCCCTTTTGGCTTTATTTTGTGCATCAATTTCATTTAATTGTTCCTGCATTTTAGCAACTTGATTTTTTAATTCCTTTTTTTCAGAATTAACTTCTTGAAACCGACTATATGGAATGCTATCATTAGTTTTACTACTTTCTGTGGTAGGGTTTGCTTCGTTGTTTCCTTCAACTGCTTGTACATTACTTTCTTCTGACATTTTATCTCCTCTTTTGTGAGTATTTTAATTGGATTAATATATGTGATTTAAAACACAATATTAACCTTATTTATTTTTCAGTTATAAATTAATTTTTACTTTCTTGCCTTTCCATTTTGATTGCACTTTTTTAAATTGTTTATTCGTGTATTCCATTGCTGAATCCATCACATGCTTGTGCAGATGATCAGGTAATGGTTTTTCTTCATTTGTTATAATTCTTTTTCTACCACCTATACCTTTAGCTAACTTTTCAACTCTTGCAGACATTGTTGTTGTACCAAATCGCATTTCATGATTTTTAACTTTAAATATTCCGAATGAATTATGTAGTTGTCCTGTAAAACCAGGCACTTGTGTTCCTTTAAATTTAGCCGCCGCTTTTTTATCTTTATATGCTTGATATCCTGCTGGGTGGTCAGGAAAATCTTTACCATAAGCATCTTTGCCTTCTTTCCAAATATGCTTTCTGAATTTAGGTATTAAACTTTTTCTTAATTGTTCAAAGAATTTTTTATCTAAAGGCATTAATCTAATTTCTTTTCTTCATAGCCTTGATCTACTATGTTATCTGTTACAGGCTCCCATTTATGCCTACAATTCCACACTTCATTATCTAAATTTCCAAATCTTCTAATTATATCACTTTTTGTTGCTGGAGATGATAGTATTTTTTGTTCACATGCTGATCGTGTTCTACCATCATATGCACCTATATACACCCACATTGAATTATCAGGCATTTCACTTGCCATTGCATTTGTTATAGCATTATCAAATTGTGTATAACCACTTTTAACTATTGTTTTCAAATGCTTTTCATCATATCCAAGTTTCTTCATGTTTTCAATTACATCATCTATATCTAATTTATTTGCTATTCCATTAAATATTTCATTTCTCATGCTCCATGTAGTTTTACTAACAAATTCTTGTGATAAATAATTTATTGATTGATTTAATGTGCTTTCAAGAAATTCTTGTGATATGTTTCCACTTAATAATGTATTTTCTAATATATTGATTACTCCAGCTTGATATTCAGCAAACACATTTGTTAGCTTCGCTGTCATTAATGCTTCTATATCTGTATTATTAATGAATAAAGCAGTTTCTTGTGCTGTCATTCCCTGTGTTTGTTGCCAAAGAGCCTGTGATATTTCTATATAGGCTTGTTCTACTCTACGAGCCATATCTGAAGATATATTATCTAATTTATCCCAATCAAGTGCCATTATACAGGTTTAGTAAGTGCTTTCATCAAAGGACTTTCTTCTTTTTCTTCTTCAGGCTTTTCTTTAGCACCATCATTATCTTTACCTCTATCTGCAAGATATTGTTTTGCTTCATCTCTATCTTGAAAACGATCAGGATCAATTTCTATTAATATATCAGCTACATCAATAATACCTTTAGATAATTCCCATTCCCATTTAGATTGTTGTTCTTGTACAGATAGCACATCAGTTGCTTCTCCATAATCAATGCTTTCTAATTCTCCAACATCAATCATTAATTCAGTAGTAAGAATTTGCCTTTCTATTTCAAATATTTTTTGTTCAACATCATTCCATTTAATAATATCTGATTTTCTTGCATCTTGCAATTCTTGGTTTCTTAATCTCAAAGCAACTCCTGATTCAGCAGTTACACCATCTGCAAATGATGTAGGAAGATGATAGTTTTGTGCTAACATTTTATATGATTCTTTGATAGATTCAGTTAATGCTGGAATAGAATTAGGTGGAGAAACAATGTTTAATGTTCCATCTACACCAAGATAATAAACCTGATCTTGTCCTATTTCTAAATCTTTTTTATCAACTTGTGATCCATTTGCATAGATATATCCAAATGATTGATAATGTATGTTAGCACTTTTATTTGTTTCTGCTACATTCACTACAAGATTTGTTTTAATAATATCATTTACAGGCTCGGTATCACAATATGCATATTCAGGTCGTCCTTCTCTAAAACATTCAACAAATGGAAGCATACCATAATAATTAGTATGATCAGGATTATCAGGATCATCATATATAACTCCATCTCTATCATAAATAAATGTATGATCTTCGTCCCAGTAAGCAAATAATTCAGGTGTAGTATCTAACACTTCTGATTTCATAGCTAATGGATATGTATATGCAATAGGTCGCATTGGATCATCACCAAATCGTGGCTCAAAATCATGTATAATATCATAATCCAAAGCACCATTTCTAAATGTAGGCTTAACTAATACACTATCAAGTAAATTAGTATATCGTTCTAATCGTTGCATCTTAAAATCTTTATCAATAAAATAATCAACAATTTCAGGATTTGTATATTCCCTTTGTGGAGCAACCATATAAACAAGTGATATACGATCAATAATTCTTTTACAAAGATTTATATTAGCAATAGGTATTTTAGTAGCCATGCTTCTGTTGAAATAGCTTTGTGTATATCTTTCTGTTCTTCCATTGTAATAATCTAATGCTCGTTCCCTTCGTTTTCTCCATTGATTTTTCATTTCTTGCTGGGCATTCCATTGGGTTTGCTTCATTAATAGGTCATCTACTTTTGGTATCATCTGTTTGTACTCCATAGTTGTGGTCGCACGGCAGGGTAATTCCATATCACACTATAGCCAAGTGCATCTGTCAAATGCGACAATTCCTTATTGCTTTTGTCAATTTCTCTTGTGTTGGGTTTGTTTGTTGTTCTTTCTAAATCATTAATTAAATCTTTACAAGATGGATCAATAATTAAATTATCTTGCAATGCTTTATTCATAGCATTAACTCTATTTACTACTAATGGATTAATATGTTTAACTCGTACTTTAAAATGCCTTCGTAGAATATCAATATCACTATATCTTGCAGATGAATGCCTTGCTGTACCTGTTGCATCAGGATATGAATAATAAATATTTTTAGGAAAATCTTCTTTTATCTGCTGACATAATCGTTCTGTTAATAGATCACCTTCGCCTTGATGGGAAAGTGAGTAGGTTTTGAAAACCCTGATATTCGGCTTTTCGTGGTATTCTTGCCATAAAACTGCACACAATGGGTCGGTGTTGAAGTCCTGTCCGATGTGAATTGGTAACTTTGGGTTATACTTCGCTTCTTTGACATTTTTCTCCCTGTTAAATGTATGATATGTTGATAGTGCAGATAGATTAACAAATTCGCCATCTCTATATGCTTTTAATAATTGTTCATCATAGTTAGATTCTAATAGTTTAACATATTGTGTAGGTAGATATGTATTATCAGTTGTTTTACCTTTAACTAAAAATCTATCTTCATTATCATCTGTTACGAATATCTTATGTGTATAATGAAATCCTTCAGGAGATGTTACAATAAATATTTCACAATCATCTGATCCCCTCATTCTACCTATTGCTTTTTTAAATGCAATATCACAATTTTTCCAAGATTCTACATCAAATTCATCAAATCCTATGTATGTTAATTCTGCTCCAATAATTCGCTGTGGTTTCTGTAATTGATAAATTTTAATATTTCCAGCCGCTGTTCTGAATCTATGCTTTGATTGATTATATTCATAAGGACAATTAAGATCATCTAATAATTCAGTAAATGGTGTTACAAATAATTCTTCTGCTAAATCATATGTAGGATATATAACCCAACCATTTGAAAGCCCTTGATTATTAACTTTCTTAAACATGTTTAGCAGTACCTTTCTTGTAAATACGAAAGTTTTACCACTTCCCAGCCCCCCTACAAGCCCCGTTATTGATTTATCAGATGTTAAAAAATCCCATTGATGTTTAAAATAATCATCTCTATTGAATCTTAATTTATACATCTATAAACTCCACACCATCAACTGGATTTTCCCATTTCACTTCTGATTTTTCTGCTTGTCCTAATAACTGTTTCCCTAACCAAATTAACATAGTAACATTACCTTTATCTGCCGCCTTCCATTGCATCTGCCTTAACCGTATTTTTCCCTTTTCCCTTCCTTTTGTCAGATTTGTTGAATAACTCTTGGTTAATAGCGATTTAGTACAACCAAAAAATTCAGCAATTTCTGTATTAGTACAACCAAATGATGCTAACTTTTCTAATTGATCTGTATCTATATTAAATTTCTTTGGTCGAGCCATTATATTCCTTTCAATGGAACATTAACAATCCCATTAGTGCTTCTATTAATATCAAATCTAAATACTTTGCTTCCCCATCTTTTTTGCATAATTTTTGCTTGTTCTATTTCAGTATCTTTTAATCTGTATGATCCACACCCACCTGCTTTGTTTAAATGATCAGCAACATAATAATACTTTTTAAATCTTAATACTTTTCTGTACTTTTTAATGTTTTTTAAGAAAAAATCATAATCTTCATTAAGAAATAACCCTTCATCATATCTTAATTCAGGTTTAAAGTGGCAAGAAAATGTACCAAGTACAGCACCTAAAAATGTGATAGGGTGTCTTTCTCTATAAAATTTTGGATCTGATTGTAAGTTAATACCCCATAACCTGCAACCCAATTCTTCACACATTGAATAGCCATTATCAATAAAATCCAACAATTTATTATAATCCATCTCATGCTGGGAACAATCTTCATGGTAGCCAAATGATCTAACATCATCATCTACCATTACTATTTTATCATCATTAGCATTATCCAGTATATAGTTTCTTACCTTTGCAATATTACCCCTTAATTCATCAGGAATAACTAATAATTCTCCACCATCATTTTTTTTATAATCTTTTTCTTCAAATTCATGAATAGCCAATATACTATCAGGAATAACTTTTCTTGTTAATACATCTCCTGCTCTTTTATATGATGGAACATATATTTTCATAGTAGTTTTTTTAACACATCTTTACCTTTAATAACCCTGCCTAATCCTGTATCTTTATAATTTTTAGCAACTTTGTTTTTTCTTTCAACTACTTTTAAATCAAATACATCTTGTGCAGTTTGCCAATCTAATTCATTATCAAAATACAATAGTATATAATTATGTGCTTCAAATAATTCTTCACCTATTTCAATTTCTGGCTCTATTACTTCATCTTTATCTTTACCTACTAATTCTTTTTCTTCAAATCCAAATTCTATTAATTCATCAATATCAAAAGTATTAGCAAGAATATCAAAATCCCATTCACCTGTGTTTTTATTTAATCTAACATTTAATTCTCGTTCTTTTTCATATGGTAAATCTATATATAAACAGGGTACTTCTGATATTCCCATAGTCCTTGCAACTTTAATTCTTTGATGTCCACCAATAATAATATTTTTTCTATCTTTATTTTTATTAACTATAATTGGATCAACTAAACCAAATCTTGATATACTATCTTTTAGGTTTTTGTATTGTTTATCTGATAACTGTCGTGGATTATATTCTGCAAATATTAAATCATCTATTGGTTTTTGAATAATATTTTCAATCATTTTGCTCCTTTTTGCTGGATTTATTATACTAAATCAACTATGTGAAAATAACCTTATTTATTTTTCAAGTAATTAACAATTTCTTGTAATAATTCTTTCTACTAAATTTGAACTTATAAAGAATTTTTTGCACACATTTTTCATTCTTTTACTATATGATAAATTAGAATATTTTAAACCTTCCCAATATGCTCTAATAATGGTGTTTCGTATTTGTGTATGATTAACTAATATATCTACATCATAAAATTCATTTGTGTTTATTTCAATTTTTTTCTTCATCTTCTTCAACAATCATAATTTCTGTTCTTGGTTTATCTGAATAAATTTTTTCTGCATATATAATTACTATTTGATTATCATCAAGAAAGAAACCATTTTGTCCTGATAGTGCATCAAGTGAAAATTTAATAAGATTATCTATATCAGGTTTTTTAGTATGATGTATTTTTTGCCATTGATCTTTTACTAATCCTGCATATTTGCCTGTTCTATAATGTGATTTAGGTCTTTTCATATAGAACTTAATATTTAGGTTTATTGCATTTAATCTTGGAAGATGATTATAACTTTTGTGATAGTTGTAATTTATTAATGCTTTTTTTAGATATTGTTCTTTATCTTTTTTGCATGGATCATATGTACCAAACTTAAAATGTCTGTGCCTTTGCTGTGGAATTGGATTGCCTGGTATTTCCAAAAATATTTGGATTATCGTTTCTCCTTACCCATTAAATAGCCTAAAATAAACCCTAATAGATAGGCAATAAGATAAAGACAAATTAATTCTAAAAGCAATTATTTATTTTTTGAAGGTTTTTTTCTTTTCACCATGATATTCGTATGCATGTCCATTAATCTTCAATAATTCATTTACAGATTGATCATACCCTTTAACAAATAATTCTCCTAAAACTCTACCATATTTGCCTACACCATGTGATTTGATTGTAAATTTGCCTTTATCAGAATTTTCTAAAAGGTCTTTTGTGAATGCTTTAGCTAATAATCCTTTTTTCTTTTCTTCTTTATTTCTCGTTCTGCTTTCCCATGTATCAACTCCATAAAATCTAATTCTTTTTTTAACATAAGTATTAAAACCTAAATCAATTAAAGCATCACATGTATCTCCATCTACTACACGATCTAATTTTGCAGAATAATTATATTTTTCAATTTTAGCCACATATTAATGTAGCCACTTTTTTCCTTTTTTCCAAAATTTTAATCTATGATACATGATTTCTATAAACAAACCAAATACACTATTTGAAAAATATGTTATATTATTTTTATCAATTAATATGTTTTCGTATTTTTTACTTGCTTTTTTCATTTATTTATCCTATAAATATTATTTATTAATATAGCATTTATAACATAATGTTGGTGTTTTTTCTTTGATAGCTAACAATCTAATCTTAATTCCTCTACTGCATTTTTTACATCTAACAGATTGTGATCTATCTTTATAACTCCATTTCTTTTTCATATATTCCTTTATCCATCAAATAAAAATTCATTTAAAGTATCACTTACAATAAAATCGCAATCAATATTATCACATGCTAATGCTGGTTTTGTTTGATCTCCATCATAACCTAATTCAAATTCAATTAATTTAGATTCACATTTAGGACAATTAGGCATGTAATAATTCATACAACTAATTCTTTTTTAAATCTATCTTTTACTTTACCTTTTTTATTTTCACGATCCATTTCATGTTTTACTTTAGGTTTACAATCAAATTCAAATGATAAATCTTTTTCTAACTTATTCATTATTTTCTTTTCTTGCTCTTTAGTAAAACCTCGTAATTGAACATGATCTGTAAAAAATTTTGATAATGCTTTATTTCTTGTAATACTTTTATCTGACATTCAATCTACCCACTTTCCATGTTTATATAAATGATAGCATCTATGTTTAAATATTTCCCATAATAATAATATTATAGAATTTGATGTATAGTTACCTTCATTTACAATTAATTTATATTTATATTTCATGATCTTCTTTTTTTACAATGATTTTTTCTTTTTCTAAATAATCAAACATATCATATAAAGATGATAAACAATATCCACAAAATGATATTTCTATTGCTCCAAAATAGCCTTGTGCAATACCACCATCTTCAGATTCTTCAAATTCTTCTTTACAGATAATGCAATTATTCTTCATCTGTATCGTTTATTTCAAAATCACAATGTTCTTTACATTCTGAACATAATCCTGATACATTTTTAAATATATCAAAATTTAAATCAAACCATTCATGTGGATCTGCTCCACAACATACACTTATCCACATTATTCTACCACCTTTACATATATTGGATCAAATCTTCCACCTGTAGGACTTGATGCTGAATAGCTTTCATCTGCATTTAATGGACTTGTACATGAAAAAACTGCTAAAGATATTGCAATTCCAGTTATAAAACCAAGTATATAATCAGTTGTTTTATTTTTCATCATGTATCCTTCCAAAATCTATTGATTGATATGTTCGTTTAGCACATTTTTTTAGATGTTTAACAAAATACATTATCATAAATATTATTGATAGCATCATTACTATTCTAACTAATGAATCAATTATATATAATAGATCATACATTGCTTCTGTCATTTGTTTCTCCTTTTTATGTTTTTAATACTTTTTTTATTCTTCAATTTAATTTTTTCAACTATTTGATTCTGATTACACATATCACAAATATCATTTTTAGTATCAGTATAAATATCATATTTGCAGATTATACATTTCATATCATTTTATCTATAACTTTTTTTCCAGCATACATAACACCTATAACCACTATAATACTAAAAACATCTAAATAGTGATTACCTGAATCAGATTCTATTTTGCCTATTGGTGTTTCAATACTCATTTTTTTAGATTGTAATGTTGTATCCAATGTATTAATCGGTTTTGGTTTCATCTTTTCCTCCATGATGTCTGCAATTAGGCAATCCTTTAATTTGATCAATAAATTTTAATTTCTTTTTTACATATACTACAAAATGTTTTTTACATTCATTGCATCTTAATTTTTCTGTTTTCATTATTCTTCCTTAAAGTTTAATCCAAAATTAGTTAATTCTATACTTTGTAAAATTTCTTTCAAAGATTCCATACCTATGCAATGATCATATGTTGGAAAAAAATATCTCCATTGCCCACCAGCCATATTTATCCAGTAGCAAAATGCTAAACATTGCTTTCCACTACTTTTCATAAATGTTATTAATGCTGTACTTTCACTTAAAGGCATTAATTCATATACTTCAAAACTTTCATTATTAAAATTAAATTCTCTATCTTTAATACTAAACTTTCTTGCTATATCTTCTGATAGATTTTTTAATTTAATTGCTCTTTGTTTTTGCATTTGTTTCTCCAGTTATATTTTTTTGAACATTTTATTAGTTATATTTCTAATCTCCTGTTTTTGCCTTGCAGTTTCTTCTGCTGATACTTTTTCTGCATTTCTTCTATAATATTCATCTTGTTCTTTATTTATACGATCTTCTTTATGCTTTTTATAATATCCATCATAATCATTCTTCGCCCAAGTTTGTAATCTTCTATCAATATCAAATGCTTTTTCTTTTTGGTATCGCATTTTAATTCCATTAACACTTTGTTCTGTCCAATAATCAACAAATGCCTGTAATAATGGTTTTCCATACTTTTCTAAATATTTTTTATTATTCAATATATAAGTAATTCTTTTAGTATGTACTTTTATTTTATTTACATTATTTACATTATTATCGTTATTAGCATTATTGTTTGTATTTGTTCGTGGTTTACTTGTAGTTTGTTTGTAATTTGTCTGCGATTTATCAGCAGTTTGTGAATCTTGGTAACTCTCATAATTACATATACTTATGTATGTTGCTTGTGTAGTGCTTTCTAAAGCAATCATACCATCTTTTTGTAAAACTTTCAAGAAATTTCTTAATTTAGTATTTCCCCACCTGAACTGTTTACATAGCTTCTTTTGTGATGTAATCATATCACCTTTTTTCACCTTTACTAATTCACTTCCAAGCATAAATTTATTATCTTTATGATTCGCTTTTAGCAATAACCATATCCATGCTTCAAAATTAGAATATACTCGTGATCTATTTAATATTGGATTTTCTAATATTTTTCTATGTAATGATATCCAACCATTCATTTATTCATTCTCCTTACAATCACAACTATAAATTGTGCAGTTATCAGCATAACATTTATAACAATCAGGACAAGGTGTTATTTTTCCTGATAGCACATCTTCTTCACTATACATATTTCCACAATCTTCACATATACTCATTATGGCAACCACCTTTCAATTTCTTTTGATCTTTTATCAGGAATAGGCATTAATCCATTACACCATTTGCAAACAGCCATAGGGGATACATTTAGTTTTCGTGATAGCCATCTTTGACTTCTTTCATGTTTTTTTAATCTTCTAACTAATAGTGCTTTATGCATTGAATATGATCTCCACAATTTTTTTATCTATATCTACTGCTACAAATTTAGGTTTAATAGTAATATGCCATCTATAAACTAAATCTTCACAATCTCGTAAAAAATTATTTTTACACTTCCAAGAATCTTTATTATAATCTCCTACTGCTGGAAAAGTTATATTTACAAAATCATGTTTTACTATGATCATTTTATTATCTGAAACACTTGTACCACTTGTAATTTCAACTTTATCAACAAAAGGTGTAATATCCATTTCCTTCATATAATCGTATATCTTTAATCCCCAATGTATTTTTGCATTAAAATATGTATGTTCTTCTCCATCAACATAAAATATTTCTTCATGCTTATCATCACTAACAAATATATCTACTTGTTGAAAATTTAATTCTGTTATAAAAGTTGTTTCTCGCATTGTTTCTCCTAAATAAATTTAATTAATTATAATATACAGATCTACATTTTTATGGGGAACATATTGCGAATAATAGCCTGATATTCAACTTCACTATTATGCAATCCTCCGACATATGCTCCCCATATCGTTAGCATTTAAAGATTAGGTAAATCTTCTATTGTAATATTTTCAACACTTTCACCAGCAACTTTCTTTTCATATTCTTCTATTGCTAAATGTTGAATTTGTTTTAGAATATTTTTACCAAACCAAATTAATGGAAAATATTTTGTTTCTCCATCAACTTCTTTCTTTTCTGCTGGACTTGAAACGAATAATCCATTTTCGCCTTCAACTAATTTACAACCTTTAATAGTAATACCATCAGTATCCATATTATCAGTATAAATAGTTAAACTAAAAAATGCTTTTAATCTATCCCAAGTACCAACTTTCATTGTAGTTATTACGATCTTCATGCTTACTTTTTCTCCTCTTTTATTTGTGAATTAAATTCATCTATTCGCTTTTGCATTTGCTTTAAACCTTGTTCAGCTTGTGCATAAGGATTACTACCATCAAACAATTTACTCCACCACGATTTTGTATCATTCTTTTTACCTTTAAAACATTCATGCTGAAGATATTTATCAAATTTTCCAATTTGTTCTTCAGTTATATAATGATTTTTGGTGTTATCAAAATGATCAGCATCTTTATTATCATCAATAGCAAACAATCCATTAATAGCATATTTTCTTGCATAAGATGATGCACTTCCAGTTATTTGCGAATCGTCCATACCTTTTCTAACTTCAGATTCTCTTGCATAGCCAATAGCAGTTATTTTATCATTACCTTTACATAATGTAACTTCTGCTTTAACATAGAATCTATTTCCTAACATCACTACTTCATCTGATGATATTATATGACAACCTGTTTCAGCTAATAATGGTTTAGCTGATTCTAATATACCTTCAAATGATCTATATGAATAACCACCAAATGAATTTTTTAAATTCTTTTTAGCGATTAGATTTGATTGAATGTATTGAATACATTCGCTTATGTCTTGCATTTTGTTTCTCCTTTTATCTGTTTTTGTTTACAATACCTAAACCTAATTTAATTCTTTTTTATTTAAAATAAAAGTGCCTATATTATTTTAATCTTTTTGATTAGAATTAACCCCACTTCAAATGCATTTGTTTCTCCAAAAGCAATACATCTTCAATGTGGGGTTTTTTCTTTAATCACAACAATTCATACAATTCCAGCTTGATATTCCATCTACTACTTTAAAACTAAATAAACCATACCCATGTGGGTGTTTACCATATTCTAATTGCAGTTTAAATGCTTGTTTTTCAGTAATAATACCTTCATAAAAAAATATAATATCACCATGTTTTTCACGATTTACTGCAACTTTCAATTTATCTTTATCAGTTATATAATCAAATTTATAAAAATCATTTATTGATTTAATATCTTCTTTTGATAAAGAATCAAACCATTCATCACTACAATCATCTAAATGAACAGATAGATCATAATTTCCATCATCTTCTTCATTTGGGGAATCTCCATAAGGGGAATCAACATTATCTAACATTGCAAATGTATATCCTGATACTTTATCTAAAAAACAACCTACTGAATTTAATGCTATATATCTTTTTTTGTAATTCACTTTATTCTCCATTTTAAATATTGATTTAATCGCTTTAAATATATTTTTGCTAATTCATATATTATAAATGTTATAAACATTAATATGAAAACAATAATATGCCCTATTAAGCTATTTTCTACCATTTGTTTCTCCTATATATTTTTAATTAATTCATCTACCATTTTTTTAGGCATATCACTAAATATTCTCATTTGAGATATCCCCATATCTGCTTCTGCTTTATAACCTTTCTTGATTATTGCATTAACTAATTTATCTGCCCAATCATAATCTTTATCATAATCATATTTTGGGTTATACATAAAAACATTTTTCATTTGTTTCTCCTATTTATTTAGTTTTGTTAAAATACTATTAGCTATATTATAATTAATAAGCTCCTGACAATTTGTAAAGTTTATAGTATAACTTTTTAAAAACTTTTTAAATTTATCTACATTTTCAACTGCTATATCTACCCAAACTTTACTATTATAACCATTAACATATTGAATTTTCTCTATAAATTTATTATCATCTAAAAATTTAAATTCATCATCTGATAATTTTAAAGTTATTAATTTTGTTGTTTCTTTTAATGGATCAGTAATTGGCTGATTTGGGTGAAAGCATAATGATTTAGTATCATAATCAATAAACCATGAATCATGATCATTCAAATCCATACATAAATTATTTAAAACATATTTTCTTGTATAAATTTTAAAACCATTCATCATTTTTGGATCAAGAATCAACCTATCACCTTCTTCTTCTTTCATGATTCTATATTCATCTTTAATTTCATCAATATGATCTTGTGCATCTTCTTTATATTCCCAACCTGAATATAGCTGTCCAGTTTGAGTATTATACACATAGAATTTATAATCTATATTATCATGATTAAAGTTTTTTATATTTTTCATTTGTTTCTCCTAAATTAATTAAAATTACATTTGTGTAAATTTAAGGTTTACAAAGTATAAACACAAGTAATATCGTAAAATAGTTAAAAAAAATTAATAATTATGGTAGGTGGGTAGGTGGTATCTATTTAATTATGGTAGATAAAGCCATAAATATGCCAAATAAGGCAATAAAAACATAGAAACCACCCTTAATGTAGGAATTAGTTTTTTCAACTGATGTAAGGCGGTTATTGAGGCTGTGCGAATATTTTTCTAAATTCATAACTTTTTCTTTAATGTATTCACAATCTTTAGAAATCTGTATTAATATATATTTTAAATCTTCTTCTACCATGTTTCCTGTATGTTTAATTCGCATGAATACATAGATGGAGCAGTTTGTATAAATGCTACTTCTTCTTGATTTAGCCGACATATTGAAAATGTATCTATTGCATCATTACTTGAATCAGGCTGGAATATAAATGGAATATGTGATGCTTGTGTACGATTTATAAATTTTGATATAAATGAATCTGATCGCATAATATCATCATTTGCATAATGTATTGATTCATAAATTGTTTCATATTCAGGCATAAGTTGTGCATTTGATAAATAACTAAAATTCATAACCCAATTTCTTCTTCCCATTGTTCTTCTTTTTTTATAATCTCCAACATGTTCATATCCATTATTAGGATTAAATAAATCATATTCTGTTGATACCCATGATGGTGCTGTTGCCCACATAGGTACTCCATCAAATTGTTTGTTAGATAAAGTTTTGCCACCTCGTGTTGTAGTTTTTGAAATTCCATCAAATTGTTTAGACATTGTTAATGATAAATCAGGATTATGTGGTGGTGTATATTTAGTGCATAAACTTATGCTACCTATTTTCAATAATGTTGCATTTGTTTGACTTGGTGGAACATTGCATATAAATTGATATCTAAATCCTTTAATTGCAGTTAAACTATCAAATTTTGCTTTAAATACAGATACTCCATGCAAACTTGATAATTTATTAGATGCATCATAATTATAAACTTCTACAATTTCATCTGCATCTTCCCATACAACACTTGCATCTTCTCTATCATTTTCTGTCATTTGTAAATTGAATTTAATTTGTGATCCATCATTATATTGATTGAAATTATGTCCAAGAATAAACACATATATATAATTTTCATTATTTGATTTAATTTCACTCCAACTTAATTGTGTACTATCATGTTCTCCTGATCTTAAAAATATATCCCAATTTACACCTGAATTATTATCTCCACCCCAATCATGAATCATATTTATCTTTTCAGGATTTAATAAATGCATACTTCTTAAATCTGCATTTCTAAAACTATAATAATAATTAGTATCAATAGAATCAGATGGATTCCATAATCCACCTGTACCATTCATATAATCTAATATTGGTAAATAAAATGCTGGTTTTTTTACTTCTTGATATGGCATTATAGTACAACCCTTCCACTTGTTTTATTGTAGCTTTTTGTTAAATTTTTTGATTTTTGATATTTTTTATACATTCTTCTTAAATTGTTATATGATGATTTTGATATTAATAAAATTTCTGAATCTTTAGAATATGTTGCTCCTGTCATATATACACCATTAGAATGTTGATGATAATCTCCTACATAATTTTTTTTATTCAATGTGAATTTTCCACCATCAGTATAAAAATTTTCATTAATCCAGTTTGCTTTATTAGTTTTTCCTCTTTTTTTATGTTTTTTATTTTTTGGATTTATTTGTAAATCTTCCCAATTTTTGTTGCCTAATAAATTCCATCTTTCATGAAGATTTTCCCATTTTTCCTGTAATTCATATTTAGGAACTAAACCAATCTTTCCTTTAGATGTTAATACATTACATGATATAATTTCTAAAGTGCCTTTAAAATATAAAAATGGATCTGTTCCTAATGTTCT
>VTLG01010653.1_pt1 | contig 16231 bp, 5 predicted proteins | sample 4694571 | NCBI WGS metagenome assembly VTLG01 (sample SAMN12604809, study PRJNA352737) | marine metagenome | biome: ENVO:00000447; feature: ENVO:00000209|ENVO:00000569|ENVO:01000036; material: ENVO:00002151; isolation source: viral sequences binned using virsorter ...
CTACCAATAGCAATATTATGACTACCAGTTGTGTTTACATGTAATGCTTGATAACCTATTGCTACATTATTGCCTCCCGAAGTAGTCGCTTCTGCTGCTTCAGCACCTATAGCAGTATTATAACTCCCATCTAAATTCATCTCTAAAGCAAGATGACCTACAGCAGTATTGCTACTTGCTGTGGTGTTAGTAGATAAAGCATGATCACCAACAGCAGTATTGTTGTTTCCAGATGTATTAGAATATAATGCTCTTGTACCAACAGCAGTACCAGATGTAGCAGTATGTGCTTCTAATGCTTTAAAACCGAAAGCAGTATTATTATTAGTAGTAGTAACTTCAGCTAATGCCCGATAACCTGCAGCACAACTTTGAATACCTGTTGTTAATTCACCTAAAGCATCATAACCACAAGCTGTATTACTATGTCCTGTTGTCTGTTTAATCAATGCAGCATAACCTACTGCAACCATACCAGTACCAGTAGTATTATCTCTACCTGCTTGATAGCCTATAGCTGTGTTGTAACCTGCAGTTGTATTTGATTGCAGTGCTTTTGCACCAAATGCTGTATTTTGTTCTCCAGTTGTATTTGCTTGTAAAGCATAATATCCAACACCAGTACCATTACTTGCAGTAGTATTTGTTTCTAAAGCTCTTAATCCAATACCAGTATTATACTGCCCTGTATTTGCTTCTAAAGCATCCATTCCGACGGCTGTGTTATAACCACCAGATATGTTAGTCAGTAATGCATTTCTACCAACTGCTGTGTTATATGCACCTGTTGTGTTTGAATATAAGGATTTATGACCAATAGCAGTATTATGACTTGCAGTTGTATTAGGATATAAAGCTGCATAACCTACAGCAGTGTTCTCTGCTCCTGTCGTGTTTAAAGCCAATGCATATCTACCAATACCAGTATTAAAACTTGCAGTTGTATTTGTCATTAAAGCAACATCACCAACCGCAGTATTACTCTGACCTGTTGTATTTGAATATAAAGCTTGATAACCTAACCCAGTGTTCGTACTTCCAGTTGTATTAGCTTTTAAAACACGATAACCTAGACCAGTATTACCTGTACCTGAAGTGTTTGCACCTAAAGTATAGTATCCAACTGCAGTAGTTTCGGATGCTGTGTTTGCAGTTAATGCATATGTTCCAACCGCTACGTTTTGAGTTCCAGTTGCGTTTAATTTTAACGCATCCTTACCAACAGCAGTATTATCACTTGCAGTTGAGTTGGTATATAAAGCGTTCATACCTACAGCAGTATTGTTATGACCTTCCGTAACGCTATATAAAGATTGAGCACCTAACCCAGTGTTTTGTGCTCCAGTTGTATTAGATGTGACTGATGCATAACCAACAGCAGTGTTATTAGATGCAGTTGTATTAGAATATAATGCATTAAGACCAACAGCACAGTTTAATGTTCCATCTGTATTTGTAGCTAATGAGTTATAACCAAAAGCAACATTATTATTAGCAGTAGTAAGTGCACCTAAAGAGTTATATCCATAAGCAGTATTCTGTACTCCTGTTGTACATGCGTCTAAACAAGTAACACCGACAGCAGTATTACCATCTCCAGTAGTTATTGCTGTTCCAGCGTTATATCCAATTAACGTATTACTAGTTGCATCTGTTCCAGTAAAACTATCTCCAGCATTAGTACCTACTACAGTATTATTCTGTGCATCGGCAGTAACTAACTTAAGATTAGCTGCTATCTTTGCTTGTGTAATAATATTATCTTGTAATTTATCTCCGTTTATTGCACTATTAGCTAGTTTTTCTGTAGTAATATTAGCATTTAAGATGCCTGCTGTTACTACTGCATTGTCAGCAATCTTGTCTGCTGTAACTGCATCCGCAGCAATCTTAGCAGTCGTAACTGCAAGGTTCTGTAGTTTAGCTGTAGCTACTGTATTATCACTTGGAGTACCGATAGCTACCGTTGATCCCACCGTGATGATAAAGTAATCAGCACCAGTAGCAGGGGCGGCAGAGAAAACGATAGAAGAGCCATTAAGTGCGAATCCCTCAGAGGGTTGCCCTGTTCCAGAGTTAGGCTTTTGAACGACTCCATTGACGCTAACAATAAGTTGTTGAGCACTAGTTGGTGGGTTAGATAATACGAACCTATAAGCTGATCCATTGAATGTAGCTGAGTTACCACCTGTACCACTATAACTTGATATAGTGTTAATATAGAAGTCACCAGTAGATGTTACCTCTTCCCATGCGGAATTGGTACCACTATAGACCATCATCTTTGCATTAGCAGTATCATACCATAAGTCACCATCATCTAAAGAAGAAGAAGGTGCAGAGGATGCTACTCTATATCTAGCTGCAAAGTCGTTTATATCATCAGATAACTGTTTAATGTCATCTTCCTTACCTAATAACTTATGGTAGGTATAGGTATTACTAGATCCAGTAGAGCTTACCATTAAGCCCATATTGGCTGCTAGAGTCGTGCTGTATAAGCTAGAAGGGAATCCGTTGATAGTTACGTTATCTGATCCATTACCAGCTGTTCTAGCAGTCGTAGAAACACCACTACCATTAACAACAATACCACCAGCATCTGAAATACTAATGACTACACCAGAAGCAGGTTGAGTTGGGAAACTATCTTCATTAGCTATTACTTCTAGACCACCTAAAGGTGCAATCTGAGCAGCAACATAATCGACAACAGCTCCACTAGTAGGGTATGCGGCATCAGTATCTGATATAGTAGTTTCAACAGACTTACCATCGACCACCGTATTAATTTCGGCAAGAGTCGCAGTGAGAGCAGTACCACCTGCCAGGATACTTGCAGTACCTGACTGCATACCAGCAAGCGTTGTGAGTTCAGCATCAGCAATCTCCGAAGTAGTAACAGCGTTAGCAGCTATATGTTCAGAGCCAATAGCATTATCTGCTATCTTAGCACCAGTAACTGCATCAGCATTTAATCTTTCTGTAGTAACAGCATTAGATGCCAACTTAGAAGAAGTTACTGCATTGTCAGCTAATTTATCTGTATTCACTGCATTAGCAGCTAAATCTTCTGCAAGTATAGCTCCATTTGCTATCTTAGCAGTAGTTATTTGGTTATCAGCTATCTTAGCAGTAGTAACTGAAGCATTAACTAATTCAGCGGTACCTACAGAACTGTCTGCCATCTTAGCCAGAGTAACAGCATTGTCTACTATAGAAGCTGTTACGACTGCACTAGAAGCTAGTTCATCTGGTCCAACTGCATCGTCTGCTAGTTTAGCTTGAGTAACTGAATTAGAAGCTAGAGCTGTAGCATCTACAGACCCAGCTGCATAATGCTCTGTGTCTATTGAGTCAGCAACTAAGTGCTCTGAATCAACAGCATCATCTGCTATCTTAGCTCCTGTTATAGCATCTGCAGCTATCTTAGCTGTAGTAACCTGTAAGTCTGCTATGTGAGCTGTATCAATAGACCCATCAACATAATGTTCTGAGTTGATTTGACCGTTTGCTATTTTTGTACCATCTATAGCATCAGCTGCTATCTTAGCTGTAGTAACTTGAGAATCAGCAATGTGTGAAGTATCTATACTACCATCTACTAATTCCGAAGAATCAACAGAGTTAGCAGCAAGCATTGTAGCAGTAACTGTTGCAGTATCTCCAGTCGTTACCACCGTACCTGTTACGTTAGGTAAGGTAATAGTACGATCTGCAGTAGGATCAGCTACAGTAAGTGTAGTTTCATGTGCATTATCTGTAGCACCTTCAAACGTAAGACTGACATCTTCTGCTAATGTCAAGTCTCCAGTCATGGTACCACCAGTATTTTCAAAATACCTATTACCTACCTCTTGTGTCTTATATAAGTTCTGAGTGTAGTTATCATTCAGATCTTCTGATTTAATAGCTGAACCTGGATAGAAGGTAGCTGTTAAACTGTCAACATTCGTTTGTCTAAGTATTTTGATTTTGGCTCCACTAGCGGGAGCAGTATTAAATTGTACCGTGGTAGCATTGGCAAATGTCCATGCAGTAGTCACGGTTGCGTCAACTTGGACTTCTACGTCAGTTGACTTAAGATATGGAAATGTGAATGAGTAATTGGTGGTGGAGCCATTACCTGTATACGATTGTTCTGTAACAGCCATAATGTTTGTTTATCTGTTTCCGTATTGTAGGAGTTCTTGTGTTTCTAAGTTTTGTTTCTGTATTTTAGCCGCACCTTCTACATCACCTTGTTTCATTAATGAATTGACCGCTTGTTGATCAAGAATAGTTTCAGCTATATCAGGACGTTGAGCTAATAAATTCTGTTCTGATATTTTCTGTTCATTTCTAAGAAATGCATCTATTGCTCTATAAACAGGCAAATATTTCTTTTTAAGAGTTATTTTACTATTTTGGAGATCTGCATTGCTAGTTCTATGAGTAGCTAAATTACCCACTGAATCAGTTAATGATGAATCTTTCATTATCTTCTGAATGAATTTATAAGGTTTTCTAGATGCTATATCTTTCATAATCCATTCGACTTCAGCAGGTGTATAGTCATAAGATCCAGTAGAATCTTTTTTTAATCTACTTAATCCATCATACTGTATTTCTTGTAACCATACTCTCCAATCTTCTCTACTACCACTAACCTTAATAGGACTCAGAGCATTAAGTATTCTTAAGAATGGATTGTCTATATCATTTAAAGGATCACCAGTCCAAAGATCAATTTGATCTGGTAATTGATTTTTAAATCCAGGTAGTCTATTAGCTATATATTCAGTTACTTCTCCCTCTAAATTCTTTTGAGCACTGTCTATAGCATTAGCTAAGACACCAGCTCCTCCAGATAGAGGCAAGAATGATCTTGAAGTATTAGCGATAAGCCTATTCCAACCAGTCATGTCACCGTTAGTAGCAGCGATTAATGGTTCAAAACCTTGTAATGGAGTTTCGTTAAGGAAGCTAGAAGCTAAAGTCCAAGCTAGTTTACCTTCCCAATTAGCCATTGCTGGTTCATTTAAGTCTTTAGAGTAATATGCTATATCTCCTAAGATACTAAGCATTTGCTCAATACCCCATATACCTTTATAACTTACCCATTTACCACCTATATTGATAGTTTTAGGTTCGTATCCAAAGTTATCACGCTCTTTCTTTCTACGTGAAGCATTATAGTTCCCATTACCTCTGATATTACCTGCCATAGCGTATTGATGTAAGGTACCTACCATGAGAGTACTGAAAGCTAATCTACCTGTATATTCAGCTCTAAGATTTTCAAAGATAACTCTAGCATTAGGTGTAGTAGCCATGTCTATACCATGTTCTGCTAATGCAGCTGCTATCTCTTCTGTAGTTCTAGCATAAATAGTTTTACTATATTTATTGAATCCAGGTATCAGACTTAATGGAGTCCAAGACGCAGATGCTTTAATATAGTTACTAGATGTTCTTGGGAACATAGCTAGAAACTTAGTTATAGGATATGCATTAGTACCTTTATTAATCCAGTTAGCTAATCCATCATCTAAGTTAAGTTGAATCTCTCCAGCTACTGATCTTAAAACATCATCTTTAATTAATCCATTAGAATCAAAGAATCTCTTATAGTGTTCAGCTTCAGCTGCGTGTATCTTAGTCCAATCAGCAAATCCAAATTCACTGAATACATCGTCATAAGCTCTAACTCTTGAGAGATAGTGAGCTAACATAGTAGAAGTATAAGCATCTGGGAATACTAGGCCAGTCATACCATACCTTAAGGCTGGATGTCTACCTAAATCCTTTAGAAGACTAGCAGCATCATGCTGTATAATCTTACCATAATCACCTTCTACTTCCCAAGCACCTCTCATCTCCTCCATAATATCCCATTTCTTATCAGCTTGGAAAGTAAAATCCTTACGATAAGCTTTGATCATCATGTCTGGATCTTTATGTGCCTTCTTCATCATCTCAAAACCATCATGTAAAGCACGACGATTTGTTTCAAAGATACCTCCATACGCATAGACAGTTCTTTTCAAACCTTCATATCCATCAGTATGGCCCCATATACCATGACCTAATACACCAGTAATAGGCTTCATAATTAAAGCATATGTGTTACCTACTCCAGCTCTGAATGCTGATAGACCACTTAGTACGTTGTTCATGACAACACTCCAAGCAGCTTTAGCAAATAGATTCATTTCTTTAGGATCTGGACTCTTTATCATACCCATAGGTGAGACTTGTTGCTGTGCCCACTTATTAAGTTTGATTAGAGTATCTACATCTCCGTTAGTATGAGCATAAGCATCAACTAATGGACGTAAGAAATGAGGTTTAGTTTTCTTTATTTCTTTTAGAGTTTCAGTAAATCTTAGGTTTCTAGCATGAATAGCATTCTCTGCATCAGTAAACTCTTTTGTCAACTGTTCGATAACAGTATCTAATTCTTTAGGAGGAACTTGGTCAAACCAGTTCTTATTTCTTAAACTCCAACCAGATAGATATTTATTAAGAGCATATTCATCTAACAGGAATTGCATCTTATCAATAATAAGATCCATCACCCTAGCATCGTCTACATAATCTCCACCTTTTTGGATAGCCTCTGCTAGTGTAGCAGATTCCCTCCCTAACGTGTCCATAACCCTCGCAGATGCCTCCGAAACCTCTCTTCCGAGGAATCTATCAGTCAAGTCTCTTAGAGCGAATGCAGCGGCTCTCGCTTGCTCTTCGTTCATAACATCAACTTTAAACCTTCCCATCAAGAAGTTCTTAACATCTCTGTTCTCATAGAATAATGCTTTAACATCATCTAAGTTTTCAGCAGCGATGATACTTGTGTATATATCCCAAGCAGCAGCGTTCATCTGTTTAGTACTATATCTAATACCATCTACAACAGCATTAAATCGTCCAATATCTCTAGTTTCTTCAGCAACGCCCATAACAGCATCTCTAGAGCGAGAACCAACCATAAGTCCCTTCTCTCTCATAGCTTCTGTCATAATAGGAGCTGGATCACCTTGAGATGTACCATTCTTAATAGCAGTAGTATCTGCCATATTCCTAGCTACGTTAGCTGGAGGTACACTTTGTCTAGCTTCAGAAGCTACATCTCCAATACCAGGAGTTATATCTCCATCAAATTCTAGTTCTAATTGATCTACTTCATCCATAGCTGCTAATTTACGTCTAGCTGCAGCATCTTGTTCAGCTGTAAACTTGGATTCTTGTCTCTGTAGTCTAGCTTCTAGACCTCTATCCATACCTAACTTGGCTTCGAGATTCATGATCTCGTCCATTATCTGACGTTCTGTCTGTCTGTTGAGTTTACCAGAACTAACTAGAGTATTAAGTCTTTGTAGTTCAATTAGATCATCAGGATTGGATTCTTTAAATAGTTCTAGTTGTTTATAAGCTGCAGACTGAGCATCTAGCGGTTCGATGAAATCTACTTTAGTTTTAATAGCACTTCTGCCATCTACAAAGGCTCCAATTATTGTACCTACTGTAGATAATACAGTACTTTCATAGAAGTTTTTTTGCTTTCTAACAGCTGGGCTATCAGAATCTAAAGTTACCCATCCACTAGGTAGAGGTACTCTTCCTTTAGACCCAAATACTCCAGGTAACATATCAGCTACAAATCTAGCTGCGTTATGATCTTCACTTGTATCACTAAGTAGAGCAACAGTTCCATCAGCTAATCCAAAAGCACCTATTCTTATTAGATGTTTATATAACCATGGATACTGATTAACTCCTCTAGCTGCTAGTAATTGATTCGTTTTACCTCCAGTATGTATAGCTGGTAAGACTACAGAAAGAACCTTCCTTATATTTTGGTATAGAGGTTCATCTAATTTAGTCTTTGCATCCCATCTATCATCTATTTTATCATACCCTGGAACTACTGTACCTAAAGCATCATTAGTAAAGTCAGCATAAGCTAATCCTGGTACCATTAGAGCTTGGAAGTTCTGATCCATTTGCTCAACTGAACCTTTTAAAGTAGCATCATTGCCATATATAGTTTTAGCATTAGCTTGCTTATTTTCTAAGTATTCAGAATAATCCATTCCGTAATACTTTTGATACCACTTATCTTTTAACTGATTTCTTTGATCTTGGAATTCAGGTTTGTTATAAGGAAAGATACCAAACTTTCTATCTCTACCAAGATGGAACCATTCCCTATATTCCTCCATCATAGTATCTTCGTTATTACCTTGAGTTAGGTCAACAGTACTATTACCAAATTTACTTTGAAATGGAGCTGGGAAAGAACCTCCAGAAGACTCTTCGTTATTCTGATCTGTATAAAAAGGTACTCCCTGATCTATGAGGCCAGATATACCTCCAGATTGATCAACAACCTCATTTACAGCTTCTGTACCTTCTTCAATTAATTCTTCGTTTTCCATTATAAATTAGTATTGTAAGATTTACCTAAAGTTTTGTATATAGAATCCCAAAATGCTTTTCTTTTCTTGATATTTTCTACTCTCTTATCATACTTTGTAATTAAACTTTGAGGATCGAAACCTAATGAATTTAATAAAGCTGTAGGATCAGCATTTGTAGGTAAATCGATACCACCATTAGCTAAGTATCCATTGGTATCTGAAAATACAAAATTACCATCTACTTCTTCCCAACTAATGTTTGTTCTTTTCTTAAACAAATCTACTAGAGCTGTATTTCTATCCTTACCAGATTCTAGATTCTCTAAATATTCCCATATTTCTTTTTTCTTAGGAAGAGTACCACTAACTTGTTTGATGTCATTAACGTATTTAGCACCTACGTCGTTCCTCCCATGAGTTTTATCATCTCTTAGAAACTGTAATAGATTCTTTTCATCTGTTGATTTAGGCATTCTCACATCTTTTAAGAATGACCATTTCGGATCTGTTTCGTGTGCTGCAATCCATCTATTAACTACATCAACTACATTCATACCTAAATAATCAGCTACAACATGGAATCCTTTTGGTATATCAAAATCAGCTTTAATGGTCTTGTTGTCTTTCATAGATGAATGGTTTAATCTGAAATTTTCAAGTTGCTTTCCAAACCACACCATCTCCTTTTTATTAGTCAGTCTATTATGAGTTATAATTTGATTGACATCTGTATAGCTATCAGTCATGATGCTATCAGGATCTTTAGATAAAAGTTCTATCAGACCAGCTTCAGTTAAAGTCATCCAAGCTCCTTCACCTTTCATCTCATCGTCATCTAATTCATTTGTAAAATTAGCATAAACCGTAGCATCTATATCCATGTGCCTTGGAAATAACCATACTCTTTTCCCATCAACTGTAACTAATTTACGTGCAAATCTACCTTTACCTAGTTTTCCCTTATCAATTCCATCATTTCCATCTCCCCACTCTTTATCTAATGTTTTCTTTGTATGTATTACAGCCTCTTTTGTACTCATACCCAGTCCATTTTCCTTATCTATAGCTTCTAAATACGTTTCTATAGCTAACGATTTATAGTCACTCTTTGCTATCACACCTGATGATGTTAAGCCTTTCCCTTGACTAGTCCCTTCATATACTTCTTGTAAGCCATTGAATACATTGTCAGCTTTTTCAAAGAAAGATAAGATGCCTGGTTTAGTAGATCCAGCAAATAACGGACCCAGATTTTGTAACTTTGTCAGAGCATCAACTTGCCTTAAAATCCTAATCTTCTGAGCAGGTTCTATCTCTTTAGAATTTAATAATTTTACTACTTCCTTAGTATTACCATCTACTATATAATTATGTATTAATGCTATATATGGAACATCTTTCAGATTCTCATAATCAACACCCCAGTTACTTAGAATTTCAGTTTTCTGCTTATCTCTTAGTAAAGGGTCTCTCATTACCTCATTTACAAGTTTAAACTTATCATATTTACTAGGAGGTTTGTCCTTATACTTCTCGTTATAATCAGTATTAATTTCATTCATCCTATTTATAGATTTCTGAATTTGTAAATTATTAGATTTTTCATCTTGATCTCTTTTTAGTGAATCGTAATTATCTAATTGAGTCTTAGCTAAAGTAGGAAACTTTTTATCATAAGCTTCTGTCTTCTTTTCACCTTCTAACTTAGGTACTGCCATAGCTAGAAGCTCTTCAACTTGTTCCCTAGTCATCCACTTATAATTATTCTTAATTATATTCTGAATGATTGTACTATAGATTTCTTGTTTATTTCTTGGTCCTGAAGCGGGTGTAATTAATTTACCATTCTCAATAAAAGTACCACTTAAATGGTTCTCCATTTGAGTATTTATCATTAAAGATAAATCATTCGTTACTTTTCTAACTTTTTCTGGATCGTTTCTGTCAGTAAAATATGCTCGTAGAGCAATCCCTAAATTCTCTTTACCTTTATCTAGTAACGATTCTGTAAGACCAGCATTTTTCTTACCAATTATATTTCTTCTATCTAAAAGACCTATATTTGTAGCTTGCTCTAACATCTGTACTCCACCTGCAGATCTTGGAGAGACTCCCATCTGCTCCATGATTTGATGCATACCAAATCTCTGTAATTCTACAGCATTATTTTCGGTATAGAACTCTTCACCAAACGATGCTATAATATCATCTCTTATCAGTTCTCTATTCTCTTTAACAAATTTAGCCATCTTTAGACTAAGCCAATGAGAATTACCATTAAATATCTTACCTAATAAATTAGATTGATCATGGTTTCCTTCTTTTCTTAGCTTAGATCTATCTAAATTTATATCTTTCCCTACACCATATGAAGCATCACCTGTACCATCTGTTATATTTTTAAGTAGTCCATTATCATACATCTCATTAAGTCTAGCCATCCCTTTCAATTTATCTTGAAAGCCCCAGGCACCTACAGCTAATTTACTTAAGTTCGCTGCAAACTTAGGTGCAAAGTCTTTCAATAATTCAGCTTTTTTCTCTAAGTCTTTAGCCTTACCTTCCATTCTAGCAACATCAGTTTCAGCAAACTTTTGAAATGCTTCGTATTTACGTGTTCTAGCTTTACCTTCTAGTTCTTGCTTTTCACGTAGTACGCCTTCTTCAAAGTTATGCTTACTGGTTAAACCAGAAATGAATTGATTGTCTAATTTTTCTTGGCGAAGAGCAGCCAATTTCTTAGCATCAATGCCAATCTGTGCCTGCTCTTGTATTCTTTGTTCACCAGCTCGTAAGCCTTGACCTTGCTCCTTGAACCTTCTCCGTTCTTGGGCAGGTGTGTATTTAATTCTTGCCATGTTTGTGTGTTAGGTTATACTACCCCTGCATATGCTGTTAATCCACTTCCTATAGAACCAGCTACACTAGAGATAGTCTGACCCCATACCATATCAGCTGCTGTTCCTGGGCTTGCCATGAAACCTCTAACTGGTTGTGGTCCAAAGTCTGATTCAACTAATACTCTTGGTAATGTGTACTCTGCTACAGGTATAGGACGTTGTTTAATTGGTTCTGGTAATACACCAGGATCTAACATCTTACTTGCGAAGGCTGTTAAATCAGCGGATGATTTATCTCTTATGATTTCTTGTAGAGCTGCATATGCATTCCGTTCGTTACTGTCCATTGTTGCATTTAACATCTCTATCTGCCTACCGTAGTCTGCCATAGTTGATTGCATACCTTTAACAGCACTTCTACCAGAAGCTGCTCTAGCTCTTAACTGTCCTTCCATTTTAACCATTTCTAAGTAAGCTTCGTTAGCATTAAACCTTGTCTCTGCTTTGGATTCTTCTAATCTAACGATCTCACTATCCATAGCAGACTTAGCTGCCATGCTGTTTAGTGTTACTGTATCAGTGTATATATCATCTGATCTCTGGAACGCCATCTCATTAGATGTTTGTTGTGCATTCCTTATTTTCAATGCGTGCTCATATTGATCTTGAGCTGCTGCATCTTTATATGCACGTACTTTTCCTTCGTTACGTGCCTCTGTCATGATACGATCAACAGCTTCTTGCCTTTCAGCTTGAAGTTGCTTCTTCTTCATGTCCCATGCATCTAGGTCGTATTGATGCCTAGCTTGGGTTGCTTTTGCTTGTTGTTCCGCTTGGTCGGCAGCTGCAGAAGCTGCTTTACGACCTCCTATGAGGCCGCCAACAACGCTTACTGCAGTACCGATACCGATAGCAGCGGTTGCACCTATAGCTGGTGCTGCTGCTACTACTGGAGCTGCCATTTAGAATTGCCTCCTATAGAATCTTGGTGAGTAATGACCTTCCCACATCATAGAGTTTAAAGACACTGGGAATGGTGAGTCATTAAATATTCTAAGTTGGAAATTATCTGTTCTTTGATGTATTGGTATAGAGAATATACTGCTGCTAGATAGAGCTACGTCATTAGCTAGATATGTATCAGCTATGGTTGTTGATTCTATGTTATACCATTCATCTAAATATATTACAATCTCAGCACCGTTAACTGGAGCTGTAGTGAATGTTATTTGTGTATCTCCTGATACCGTGAATGCTGTTACTTCAGCACCGTCTACTTTTACTTTTATCTGATCGTTATCTGTGTATGATATGTCATCTTCTATCCAAGAATAAACAGTTGTACTACCATCACCAGTATAAGTCTTAGAACCCTGTCTAACACCAGTAGACTTGAGTTTAAAGCCTAGACCACCGGATAGACCAACAGCAAACTTCATTCTATTGATAGTTAAGTTAGCAGTATAGTCTGTTATCTTCTGTTCTTCATCTTGTCTGAAGTATGTCTTAGGTAAGATTACATCTAAATCATATCTCCAACCTACAATTACATCACTAGCTACACTAGTTAAGTTCTTCTTAGGTACTTTGAAATATGTACCACTACCATCTGTAGCTACTGTTGGATTAGTATAGAATCCAGATTCAACTAGTGCTCCAGATGCAGCTGTACCTTTAATAACTAGAACAGGTTTTAAACCAGTTACATTAGTCCAAGGTATATAGCATTTAGAGAATTCGTTAGTAGAATCCCATACTACTGAGGTTGCTGTAGCATAGTTATCCATACATGGGTTGACAGAAGTACCATCATTATTAACAATGATAGCATCTGATGGACTCTGACTCATACTAGCTTGAGATAAAGTAAACTGACTACCTTGTTTAGTAACAACATAGAAGTCATCTGAATCACTAGCTATAGCTTGTACAGTGCCACATACTTTCCAGTTGAACCAAGACTCAACTAACATCTCTTTACCATCATGGTATGTTCTAAAGAAATAAATATCTCTAGATGATTGACTGGACATACCTATGAATTGGTTCTGTGGACTAGCTACTAAAGTATCTATTGTAGCTGGTACCCACTCATTAACTACTCTACCAATATCTAATACAGTTGGTGATTCATCTTGTCCTTTAGTGAACATATAGAATGTTCTAGTATAACTTGGTGTCTTAGCTATGAAGTGTATGTTTGTACCTATATCGACTGGATCTACGTCTGTAGACATCTCATAGTTAGAAATAGTTCTTACGTTAGCTGTGCTAGGTGTTAGTACACCGTCAGCAGCTGACAATAGGAACTGTTGATTCTTACTGAATAGGATTAAACCCTGAACAGTAGGTAATACAGCATGTAAAGCAGCAGGTCTAATAGTAGAACAACTCACATCTACTGGATCAGCATCTGTTACTATCTGAGCTGATGTATGGTAGAAGTTATAGAAGTCTTGAGATTGACTCATAGACACATTATCTTGAGACAAGAATCCTAATCTATTGTTATAGAAGAAAGCTTGTTCTATTTTAGAACCTACAAAACTAGGATGTGTATTAGTTTTATCGTCTCCTACTATACGATTTATCCATGTAGCTTGTCTAAATGTAAAGTTATTAAGTGATGTATTAACTAATTCATGAGGCATTGTAGCTCCATCTAAACCTGGAGATACTTCTGGATCTAGAGTTTCACCCCAATAACCTGGACCAGATGTACCGTTATCAGCTACGAACTTAGCAAAGTATGTGTCGTTAGTAGATGATGTGTTCTGTACTTTAACTGTATGGTTATTAAATGATTCTAATGGTAACTGAGATACATTATCTACCTGATCTTGGAAGACTCTCATAGATGAACCAGAGTCACCACCACTAGCTTCAATAGTTATAGTAGAATTACTATCTGCTATATGCAATGATTCTAGATATTGTGTTGTTGTAACACCAGAGAAACCTTGGTTATCTATAGCAGTTTTAAACGCTGCTAAGATAGTTGTATAACTAGATCCTGTATTAGATGTATGAGTAAATGTAGTACCATTCATAATGATTTTATACTCATTACTTAAAGGACTACCACTTAATACTACAGTAGCTTTTCTATTAGCATTGAATGAAGGAGCAGCTTGAGCAGCTACAGTATGTAAATTATTAGTTATGATAGATGTATCTTGTACAGTTAATACTTCATAATTAGCTCTTGCTCCTGTTAAATAATTAACTGCATTAGTAGATGTGGATGTATCCATATTAACAGTACATGCAGTACCATCAATATTCCATATATCTATATCACCATAACCACTATTAGGTTTAGGTTTAATACATCCTATATATTTTTCATCAGCAGTTCTAGCTATGTAGAACCATTTAGAATTATCATAAGTAGTACCAGTACCTAAGTTAGCAATCCATTTTAAGCCTGGTCTTTTAGTTAAACCAAAGGTAGGGTCAGGATACCCATTAAGGCACTCTGTAACCTGCCCTGGAAGCTTCTTATCGTCTGATTGTTTAGATACCCCACCTAGATAATTATCTATTCGTTGGGTTATTGCTGGCATTATCTTCTAAGTGCATGGAATGGTTGATAAGCTGGGTAGTAATTTGTCTGTTCATTTGGATGACCAAATATAGTGAACTGACCTTGTTGTGTTTCGTACTCTAAAGCAGTCGCTCTAGCAAACGCTTCTTGTTGTTGTAGCATTTCATACTGATCTCCATCTCCTATTATTCTTTGAGATGTAATAGACGCAGCTCTAGCTACTATGAATTGTTGTATTGGTTCTGGTATATCTACCCAGTCGAATTCCCATACGACATCACACTCTACTTTATCATGGTTAGGCCATGTGTATCTGTGGTTAAACCTATCGTATAGTTTACCTTGTCTTTTTACACCATCGTAATCCATGTTAGAAGTATTCTTAGTTAACTTCAACTGGAGTACATTATTAGGTATAGCAATCTCATCATTAACATCAGGTATGAAGTCATAATGAAACTCTCTATTGAAAGTCCATCCTTCTGATTGTACTTCCCTTGTTATTTGTAACAACGTATCGTATGCAATCGCAACGTCAGGGTTGGTAGTGTCCAACGTAGTTACAGGTGCCTGACCACATGACGACAGGATTTGATTTATAGCGGGTAATTCTTGAGTAGCGTTAGTGGTTGGAAAAGGCATAATATTAATAAAGAAAAAGGGAGACCGAAGCCTCCCATATAAACATGTGCTTAGAATGCAGCGTTACCGGATGAACCAGCAGCAGCACCAGCGACAAGTTCCACAGCAGCAGCTGGGTTTAGATAGTCGGCTCCCATTGCGAGTCTACCGAGTATCACATCACCTTGGTAAACCACGGAAACGTCACCAGATGTTACTTGAACTTGAGGTCCGATTGCTTCAACTACACCTGCAGCTTCTTTCTGGAATATAAGTCCACAAGAGTTAGCGAATTCAGTCTCTTCACCATACTCGTTGTTGATTCCAGTTACGTCAGCAGCAGCATCTTCGATAGCTTCACCAACGAATGAACCTACGTTCTGAGGAGAAGTTACTCCAGGGTTTGTAGCGGATGCAGAACCATACTTAGTACCATATGTTGAGAAGAATGGTATGTTCATTGACTTGTAGATCTTGATACCTGCAATCTCAATGATACCATTACCCTTCTGTAGTGCATCTCCCTGCTCATCTCTGTTGACAAGTCCGTTAGATCCTACAGCTTGGATTAGCTCATAGTACTGTCTTGGGTTTAGTACACCTACACGACCTTCAGAGCTAACGCCCTTCTCGTCTAGTGCAGCTGCAGCATCGTAGAATGCATTGATTAGTGAAGCAGCAACGTAAGCATCAGATGCTTGGTTGTTGGTACCTACACGAATCTGTGTTCCACCTGGCTCTACGAAACCAGACTTAGTGATAGGTGATGCAGCTCTAGCTCCACGTGCAATGGAACGGAAGATCAATCTATCATACTTTTG
>VTLG01013405.1_pt1 | contig 16231 bp, 19 predicted proteins | sample 4694571 | NCBI WGS metagenome assembly VTLG01 (sample SAMN12604809, study PRJNA352737) | marine metagenome | biome: ENVO:00000447; feature: ENVO:00000209|ENVO:00000569|ENVO:01000036; material: ENVO:00002151; isolation source: viral sequences binned using virsorter ...
TTATTTGTAGTTGTTGGATTAACAACTTTAACAAGGTTTAGTAATCTTAATAGACTACCATATTCACAATCCGTAAAATTAGCCTACGAAGACATACACTTGTATAATGCTTTGATGAAAAACATAACAAATCTTGATGTATTGTATCAAAGACATATGGTTAATATAATTAATTTACAAAATTATTTAAAAATGAAAAATATACCATACTTAATTTTCAATGCTTTTGACAAAGGTATGGAAAGAGACTTGAAAAAAATAAAATTATATGATTCCATAGATTTAAATAATATTTATAATAAAGACTTTAAGCCACACTTTTTGCACTATATTGAAAAAAATTTCAATACTGATTGGGGTAATGATGATGAATATTTCAAAATCTCACATCCAACAGATAAATCACACATAGAGTGGGCAAAACAATTACACAAATACATTAAGGAGAACTATGATGTTTAGTAAAATAAAACAATGGATTAATAGTTGGAAAAAGAAAAGACAACTAAATAAAAAACTTGCAGCATTAAAGAAACGAGACCCGTTCATATATAAATAAAACTTCCAAACTTAATATTTATAATTGTATAGATTTATAAAAATTAAGGACATTGTGCTAAAACTAAAAGACATATTAAAAGAAGATATAAAAGTAAAAGAAACTGATGTTGACGGAAGAATTTACAATTGGAAAGAAGAAATGGAAAAAGGTAAATTTGACCCTGAAAATCCAACAGTTCATCTTCTTGGGTATGGGACAGCGAGCTATAAAAGTTTACTAAAAAATACTGCACGTGATTTAGTATCAATAGCTAACGAATTAAAAAAAGGTAATGTAGAAAAAGCACATAACAAATTAATTAATGACTATGGAAATATTGTGTTATATAAAGTAAAATGTTTAAACGATGTTAGAAAAGAGTTAAAAACATCAGTTTGGAAAAGAAAAATTACAATGTATAAGAATAAAAAGAAATATGGTTAAGTTAAAGAACATACTATTTGAAGCTAGTCTTACAGGTCAAAACCAAGGTTCTGAAGAAATCGGTGGTTACAAAGGTTTCTTTAAGTTATCTGAGATGGAAGCTTATAAGAAATGGTTAAAGAAAACCCTAAGAGTAGAATTAGTTGAGGGTGTAAATGACCCTGGTATTTTAAAAGCAGTGTTCTTAGCAGGTGGACCTGGTTCAGGTAAAACCTATATAGCAAAAGGATTATTTGGAATACCTGATAGAGTAAACGTATCTCAGTCAGGTATGAAAATGGTCAATTCAGACAAAGAATTAAAGTATTTGTTGAACAAATATGGATTTGGAACCAATTTAGACGCATTGCCAGACGAAGTATTTGCAAATCTTACCAATCCAAAAGACCCAAAGTATAGTGGGTTAAGAAGTTTTGCTAAAGATTTAACAGGTCAAAGAAGAAAATTATATCAAGACGGAAGACTTGGTATGATTATTGATGGAACAGGTGATGATTTTAAAAAAATTGCAGCAGAAAAGAAAGAATTAGAAGCAGTCGGATATGACACTTATATGATATTCGTTAACACTACATTAGAAGTGGCATTACAAAGAAACGAAAATCGTGATAGGGTATTGCCAGAAAAAATAGTTAGAGATTCACACAGAGCAGTAAATCAAAATATTGGTGGATTTCAAGGATTGTTTGGCTCAAGTAACTTTATGATTGTCGATAATAATGATTATCAAGATGAAAAAGCAGCACAAAAAAGATTTAATATGTTGGTTAGACAAGGATTAAGTAAATTTATCAAACAACCATTAAAAAATCCAAGAGGTAAATCTTGGGTTAGAAAAAATAAAATATTAGGGAAAAAATAATGTTAACAACTTTTGATGAAATAATTGAAATAACTTTAGAACACGAAGGTGGATATGTTCACGACCCAAAAGATTTAGGTGGTGAAACAAACTTCGGTATAGCAAAAAGATTTTATCCAGATGTAGATATTAAAAATCTTACAAAAGAAGAAGCAAAGGAAATCTACAAAAAAGATTATTGGGATAGATATAAAGCTGAGAAATTGCCAGAACATTTAAGACATATACATTTTGATATGTGTGTTAATCAAGGGTATGGAACAGCAGTAAAGATTTTACAAAGAGCATGTAATGCAAAAGGAGCAGACATCGCAGTGGATGGTGGATTTGGTCCTGGAACACAAGCAGCAATCGACACATACAAACCTTCAATAGAAAGAGTTCGTTGTTACAGATTGAAACATTACTATGATTTGGTAAATAGGAAACCTGAACAAGAGAGGTTCTTGTTCGGTTGGTTTAAACGAGCATTATCAGTATAGGAGATAAAAAATGGCAGTAAAAGATGTATCAGGAACACAAGCAAGTTCATTCGTCAGTAGAACAAAGTCAGTAGATAGATTAGTAAAAAACGAAACTATCACGAGATTACTTAAACACGTTGGTGGAACAGCAAATGCAATTTATGAAGCAACAGGTTCACAAGGTGAAGCACTATCAACACACTTTATGGTAGCATCACAAAGTAATGTTGAACAATTAAATAGTTTTAGTGGTTCATTAGCTGAGGGTGGAGCTTATAACGCAAAAGGATTGGTAACAGGAACAATGTATCCAATATCATTGAGTTATGTAAGCGCAAGTACACACGTTCAAGTAGATTTATTTAGATAACAATGAGTCAAGTAAGACAGATAATAAGAGAAGCAATCACAGAATTAATTGACGATAGTCGTTGTATTGATTGTGGTTACATCACAAACGAAGACCTAAGAAAATGGTTCGGTAAAGGTGGAGCAGGTGGAACAACCAAAGGTGGTTGGGACAGATATGGTTCAGACGGACAAAAGTTAGGTAAGTGTGGTGGTGGAAAAGAAGGTGGTGCCTACGCAGCTTGTTTAAGTGCCGAGAAAGCTCGTAAACTTGGCCCGAAAGGTAGAGCAGCATTTGTTCGTCGTAAAAGACGAGACCAAAAGAAAGCAGGTGATGCTAAGAAAGGTAAACAAAGAAGTAAAGGTAAAAAGCCAGTAATGAGTAAGACAGGTGCATAATGGCTGGAGATTGTTATCAAGCAAATGGTAATTTTATCATTACCAAAATGGGAGACAACGATTTTAAGTTGTGCCACGGAGTTGCTTTATTAGCAAGTGATAAAAAACCTTTTGGTCATTGTTGGATAGAAAAAGGTGGTTCAATATTAGATTTTTCTAATGGTAAAAAAATTGCAACCACTAAAAAGAAATATTATGAATTAGGTGGAATACCAGTTTCAGGATATAAGAATTATCTTTACACACCTGCGGAAGCAGCAAAGAAAATGGTTGAAACAGGACATTGGGGGCCTTGGGATTCCAAACCACCGAGATAGATATGAAGATACAAGAATTTGCAAAACACTTGGACGAACCAAGAGAGATTGGTAAAAAGAAAAAAAGATTATCGTCAAGTGAAATGAGAAAAGTAAAGGACAAAGCATTTGAAGTTTATAAAGAAGATTGGAGTCAGAAGTATAAACGAAGTATTGATTGTAACAACCCAAAAGGGTTTAGTCAAAAAGCACATTGTGCAGGACGAAAAAAACAGGAGAGTATGATGAACTTAAAATCATTAGTGAAAGAAACAGTAAAAGAAATCGTTGCAGAAAGACAATTAGAAATGTTCTTAGAAAAGAATGTTCCTACAAATCCATCAAAGTGGTCTTATTATAAATCACAGGCAAAGAAAAAGTTTGATGTATATCCAAGTGCTTATGCAAACGCTTGGGCAGCAAAACAATACAAAGCAGCTGGTGGTAGTTGGAAAAAAGGTAAGTAGTGAAAAGTTTAAAACAATTACTATCTAAAGTAAAAAGTGGTAGATTAGATAAGAAAACCGCTAAAGACTTGGACAACTTGGTAACAAGAGGTGATGGTTTTGTAGTGATTACAAAATCAAAAAAAGATGGATACAATCGCTTTGACGCTAACAGAGTAGATGATAGAGGTATTGAGGTTGTTCCACATATGAGAGACTTCAGACCAGGTAAAGTCAGAGGTATGATGAGACACAAACCAGAGCACTTATTAGGAGATATTGATTGGAAAGATGTTAAAGATATGTATATGGAGAATACTATGAATGAAAAACGAGGAACTTGTTGGGTAGGATACAAACAGATTGGTATGAAGAAGAAAGGTGATAGAATGGTGCCTAATTGTGTAAAAGAAGATGTAGAGATTTACTATGAAGAAAATGGTAAAGGATACGGATACACATTTGAATTCATTACTGATAAAAATTTACAAGAAGCAGAATATCAAGGTCGTAAAGTAAAACTCAATAAAATTATGCAAGGTGATGCTAAAAAATTTAAAGTATATGTAAAGAATCCAAAAGGAAATGTTGTTAAAGTAAACTTTGGTCAAGGTGGAGACGCTAAAGGTGGGACAATGAGAATTAGAAAATCAAATCCTAAAGCAAGAAAGAATTTTAGAGCAAGACACAATTGCGATAATCCAGGACCAAAACACAAAGCAAGATATTGGGCTTGTAGAACTTGGTAGGAGAGTTATGAAATCAAAACTAACAGAATGGTTAGTTAAACCTTTTCTAAATGAATCACCAGATTTAGATATAAAAGTCGGTGATAATATTTTAATGGGTAGGTTTAAAAACAAACGAGTAAAAGTTAAGTCAATCACTTACAATGAGAAAGGTGATTTATTAATTAATGGTCGTCCTGCATTAAAATTCAGAAAAATCAAAAATGACAAAAAGTTATTACCAAGTAAAACCACAAAAAAATCATCAGTAGAACCTGATTCAGATAGAAAGGGTGTTGAAGATGAACATCCATTTCACAAAACAGAGGGATTCGGTGGTAAAGATGAAATGAACGCCACAGATAGAAAAAAGTTTGAAAGAAAACGAAAAGACAACGCAGAAGTATTAGGTCTTGAACTGACTGGCACAGAGGATGTAAGAGAAGCAAAAAGAGTTCCAAGAAAAAAAGGACAACATAGAGGTTCTAAATCACATTCAGATTTATACACAGATGAAAATCCAAAAGGAACAATACACGGATTAAAGTTTGCTACGGTAAAAGACGCAAAAGCATCAGTAAGTAAAATCAGAGGTAGTGGTAAAACACACGCTCACAAAATACAAGCAGCAGTCGCTATGGAACAACGAGCAAGAGAAATGGGTAAGACAGCCCAAGCAGCAGTTTATCGTGCTTATATCAACCAAATGAAAAAGAAAACCAAAAAGAAGAATGAGGGTTTCTTTGGTTTAGGTGCAGGAGATGTTCCTTCACCAAGTCGTAAAATGGTTAAGAAAATGAAAAAGAAAGGTAATACTTCAGTTCCTTATGGTAGTGGATATAAAAAAGTAAACGAACAAAAAGAAGTTAAAAAAATTGTAGCAATTTATCCAGGTAGGTTTCAACCACTTGGCCCACATCACAAAAAAGTATACGACGCATTATCAAAACAATTTGATGAAGTCTACATTACAACATCAGCAATACAACAAATGCCAAGACACCCATTAAGTTTTCAAGAAAAGAAAAAACATATGATAAAGATGGGAATACCAAGTAATCGTATCATTCAAGAAAAAAGTCCTTATGTAGCAATCAATACAGTAAAAAAACTTTCCAAAGATACAGCAGTAGTTTATGCGGTTGGACAAAAAGATAAACAAAGAATTCCTATGGGTAAAAAGAAATCAGGTGGGTTGACTTACTTCCAAGACTTTAAGAAAAATATTAGAAATCTAAAAGGACACGAAACACACGGATATGTTTTTATAGCACCACACCAAAAAGTTAGTGGTATATCAAGTGGAACAGAAATTAGGAATCTATTGGGTAGTCCAAAGTTTGATGATAAAAAAAGACAACAAATATTCAGAAAAACATTTGGATACTTTGATAAAAAAACATACGAAATGATGACATCAAAATTTGGTAAGTTGTTTGAATTTTTTCAACAACCAAAAGTAAAACAATTGATGAAAGAATCAAATCCACTTGGTAATGGTGTTACAGGTAGTGAATTATCAGATGAAGGTATGTATGATTTTTTTGGTTCATTGGATGATTATTTTAGAGTATCACCTGAACACGCTGAACATATTGGTTGGGAGTTGATTGACTATCCAATAAAAGATTCGGCAGAAATGGCATTTACAATTATGTCAGATGACTACGAACAAGACAGAGCAAAAACCGTAACATACGGAAGAACAATCAATCAAAATAGAAAAAATACAGACTCAGTTGATAATCCATTCCCTAAATACAAAGAAAGAATGAATCAAAATATAAAAGAATTAGGTTGGGAGATTATTAAGTATTTTGGAGAGGATGCGGCCGCAGATGGTGATTTATACGATAACGACTTCTCTACACCTGATAAAGAGACACCATTAGCAGATAAATCTGATATAACTAAAGATGTCAAAAGCACAAAAGAAAAACTATCTGAAAGTTTTGTTCAAGATGTAAAAAAAGTATTTTTGACAGAGGGTGGAGCATATGGACATATGAATCATCCATTTGATGATAATAATTTGACATTTTCAGATTTGAAGAACATAATTATTATAGGGTTAAGTGGAAAGCTTAATCGTGAAGATAAAGTGTCTGAAAAACTTGACGGACAAAACCTAATGGTAAGTTGGGTAGGTAATAGTCTTAGAGCAGCTAGAAACAAAGGACATTTAAAAAATGGTGGTAAAACATCTTTAAATGTTGGTGGAGTTGCAAGTTTATTTGCAGGTAGAGGAAATATCAAAACTGCATTTGTAGGTGCGATGAAAGACTTAGAAAAAGCAATCGGTTCTTTATCACCAGCACAAAAGAAAAAAATATTTGGTAACGGAACCAAATGGATGAATTTAGAGGTTATATATCCACAAACAGCAAACATTATCGACTATGATGTCGCAGAGATTATATTTCACGGAACAATACAATATGATAAATCAGGAAGACAAATAGGATATTCAAAAGAAGGCGCTCGTATGTTAGAGGGTATGATTAGACAAGTAAATCAAAATATACAAAAACAATTTAAAATCGGTAAACCTAACTTTTTAAAAGTTCCAAAAGTTCAGAACTATTCTAAATTAAAAGGTAGATTTTTAGGACAATTAAACAAACTACAAGGTAGATATGGTTTATCAGACGGACAAAGATTAACTAACTATCATTATGAGTGGTGGTCTGAATATATATTAAAAAATGTGAAAAGTTTAAGAGCAGGTATACGACCAAGAGAAAAACAAAGATTGATTTATAGATGGGCATACTTTAATAAAGATTATAGTCTTGGACAAATAAAAAAAGATTTTGCAGATAGACCAAAATTATTAGAGTGGATTTTAAAAACAGATAGAGAAGACCATAAAAAAGTATTTAAACAAACAATTAAACCATTTGAAATATTATTCTTTCAAGTAGGAGCAGAGATATTAAAAAACATAAAAGGGTTTTTAGCAGTATCACCTGACAGAGCAACTCAAAAGATTAGAAATGATGTAGCAAGTGCATTAAAAGATTTACAAAAACCAGATAATCTGGCAAAATTAGAAAAATTAAAAATACAAATAGAAAAATTAGAAGCTATCGGTGGAGCAAATGCAATTGTCCCGAGTGAAGGTTTGGTTTTCAAATACAAAGGAAACCTATACAAATTCACAGGAGCATTTGCACCAATCAATCAAATATTAGGTAGTTTAAGATTTTAAGGAGTTATAATGGCGAACAAATCGAAAGAAGCAGAAAGACAGAATAAAGCGTTACAAGATATAATTAGTGGAAGAGAACACGAGAAAGAGTATGTTCAAGTAGGATACGAAGGTAAACAAGAAGACCTTGGTGGTAAAACAAGAAAGTCAGAATTAACTGACATTATGTCAAAAGTAAGAATGCCTTGGTTTTGTCCTAAGTGTCAAAAGACAATGAAGAAAAGACTTGATGATAAGTTTTGGAGAATGATGGGACATTGTTTTGATTGTCAAATAGAGTTAGAAAATAAAATGAGAATAAATGGTGAGTTTAAAGAATACGCTTACTCAAAGATGTTAGAAAATCAAAAATCACAATTAAAAGATTTAGAACAAAGTTTAGATGACTTTGAAAAAACAGGCGGTAAAAAAGAATGGTTTAACAATGTAGGTGTAAACACACCAATGTTAGAATCAGACAATTGGGAAATGGGTGAAAAAGAGTTTGAAAAAACCATTTCAGAAGCAAGAGATTTCATAAAAGAAAAACGACAAATGGTCGATGAAGCAGAAAAACAACTACAAGGAGCTAACTAATGAACATCATACAAATGATATTAAACCTATTCTTTGGTGGAAATAAAAAGAAAGAAGTCAAAGAATTAGACAAAGCTATTAAAGTTAAGAATAACGAAGTTAAAGAACTTGAGAAAGAAGTAGAAGTTCTTGAATCTAAGAAAAAAGTTAACAAAAAAGAAGTAGCTAAATTAAAAAGAAAAGTAACCACTACTAAAAAACAACTTGAAAAAGCTGGTGAAGCAGTCAAAACAGACGATGCTGATGAAGCAGTAAAATTTTTGAAGAAGTTTAGTAAGTAGTATATATTTATATATATGAGATATTTTATTTACATATTATTATTGGGAACATTGTTTTCTCAAGAAGTTAATGAAACTAAAACCTATACCTTTACTGAGGAAGAAGTTTTAGGATTCACTAATACTATTAAAGAATTAGAATTGAAAGATAGTCTAAATGTTTCTTTAGTAGATGATTTAGAATCACAACTAAAACTTTTTGAAGAAAACTCTGCAATAGATTCTATGTTGATTGCTAACAAAACAACTCAAATTAATCTACTAAAAGACACCAACAAACTTCTTGAACAAAAAGTACAACTTGTCAAACCAAAATGGTATGAGAATAAATGGTTATACTTTACATATGGAGTTTTGATGACTGCTACATCGGTTAGATTGGCAGGTCAAATAGTAGACTAATGGCAGAACAAATAAAAGAAGTAATTAAAAAAGAATATATAAAATGTGCACAAGACCCTGCATATTTTATGAAAAAATATTGTATGATACAACACCCGATTCAAGGCAAGATACCATTTGAATTGTATGATTTTCAAGAAAAGGTAGTTGGAGAGTTTACAAAAGAACGATTCAATGTAATTTTGAAAGCTCGTCAGTTGGGTATTTCAACATTAACAGCTGGATATAGTTTGTGGATGATGACTTTCCAACAAGATAAAAACATCTTGGTAATTGCAACGAAACAAGAAGTAGCAAAAAACTTGGTAACAAAAGTTCGTGTTATGCACGCAAATCTACCGAGTTGGTTGAAACAAAAATGTGTTGAAGATAACAAACTAAATTTGAGATATCGTAATGGTTCTCAAATCAAGGCAGTATCATCAGGTCCTGAAGCAGCTCGTTCAGAAGCTCTATCATTATTGATATTGGACGAGGCGGCATTCATTGATAAGATTGATGAAATATGGACAGCAGCACAATCTACTTTAACGACTGGTGGTCAATGTATCGCATTATCTACACCAAATGGTGTGGGTAATTGGTTTCACAAAACTTGGGTAGAAGCTGAAGAAGCTCTTGGTATGTTTAATCCAATCAAGTTACATTGGACTGTACATCCAGATAGAGGTGATGAGTGGAGAAAAGAACAAGATACTTTACTTGGTGTGAGTTCAGCAGCTCAAGAATGTGATTGTGACTTCTTGACATCTGGTACAGGTGTGATTGACGCAACACTATTGGAAAACTTACGACAAAGAAGTTGTAAAGACCCATTAGAAAAAAGAGGTATTGATAATAATTGTTGGGTTTGGGAACCTGCTAATTATTCAAAGAATTATATTGTATGTGCAGATGTTGGTCGTGGTGATAGTGCAGACTATTCTGCATTTCACGTGATTGATATTGAGAACTTGGAACAAGTGGCAGAATACAAAGGTAGAATAAATACCAAAGATTTTGGAAATATGTTGGTAAGTATAGCAACAGAATATAATGATGCGATACTTATAGTAGAGAATAATAATATTGGTTGGGCAACAATCCAACAAATTATAGATAGGGATTATCCTAATCTATTTTATACAAGTAAAGATTTAAAATATGTTGATGTTCAACACCAAATGAACAATAAAATCAACAGACAAGAAAAGAATATGGTGGCGGGTTTTTCAACGACTTCTAAGACCAGACCACTAATTATTAGTAAGTTAGAAGAATTTTTTAGAGAGGAAAGTGTGGTGGTTCATAGTAATCGTTTGATTGATGAACTACAAACTTTTGTCTATATAAATAATAGAGCAGAAGCAATGCGAGGATACAATGATGACCTTGTAATGTCTTTTGCTATTGGACTTTGGGTTCGTGATACTGCATTAAGACTACGAACACAAGGAATTGAATTAACAAAGAAAACTCTCAGTCGTATGATGGACAATGAGGGTTTATACAATGCCAACGAGCCAAACAGAAATGATAGTTGGGATTGGGATACAGGAAAAGAAAAAGAGTCATTAGATTGGCTTTTATAAAAGTGAGGTAAAAAATGGCAGATACAACATTATTTGGAAGACTGAGACGATTATTTAGTACAAATGTAATCGTAAGAAATGTCGGTGGTAAAAAATTAAAGATAGCCGATACAGACCAAATACAACATCAAGTCAAGAGTCATCTTGTAGATAGGTACTCTAAACTACATAGTAATTTAGATGTAGCAGGAACAGGTTATTCAACTGTTCATCAAGTTATGGCTGCAAGATTAGGATTGTTTAAAGACTATGAATCTATGGATTCAGACCCAATCATATCGAGTGCTTTAGATATCTATTCAGATGAATCAACTATGAAAGGTCAGTATGGTCAGGTAGTTGACATTAAAACTGATAATGAAAATATTAAAGAAATTCTACACAATTTATTTTATGATATACTAAACATAGAATTTAATCTATGGCCTTGGGTTCGTAATATGGTTAAATATGGAGACTTTTACCTTTACTTAGATATTAATGAAAAATATGGTATTACAAATGTAGTTCCTTTATCACCTTATGAAGTGGTTCGTTCTGAGGGAGAAGATGAAGAAAATCCTTATTATACAAAATTCTATTTAGAATCAATTGAAGGAGCACATCCATATTTCGGCCAAAGAGCTGCAAGTTCTAAAAACAAAGTAGAATTCGAAAACTTTCAAGTCGCACATTTTAGATTAGCAAATGATAGTAACTTTTTACCATATGGTAAATCTATGATTGAATCTACAAGAAAGATTTGGAAACAATTAACACTTATGGAAGACGCTATGTTAATTCATAGAATTATGAGAGCACCTTCTAAACGAGTATTCAAGATTGATATCGGTAATATACCACCAGCTGAAGTTGACAACTATATGCAGAGAATCATCAACAAGATGAAAAAAACTCCAGTCATTGACGAAGCAACGGGTGAGTATAATTTAAAATACAATATGCAAAACTTAACAGAAGATTTCTTTATGCCAGTTCGTGGTGGAGATAGTGGAACAGAGATATCTGAGTTAGGTGGTATTGATTATGATTCAACCGAAGACATTGAATATTTAAAAAATAAATTATTAGCATCACTAAGAGTACCAAAAGCATTCTTAGGGTTTGATGAAAATGTCGGTGGTAAAGCAACACTAGCAGCAGAAGATGTTAGATTTGCTAGAACCATAGAAAGAATACAAAGAATTATAGTATCAGAGTTAACAAAGATTGCAGTTGTTCATTTATATTCACAAGGATATGTAGATGAAGACTTAGTAAACTTTGAATTAGAGTTAGCAAGTCCTTCAACAATGTATGAACAAGAAAAGATAGAATTGTTAGGACAAAAAGTCACATTAGCTCGTGATATGATTAGTGATAAGATTTTACCTACTGATTGGGTATATGATAATGTTTTCAATTTCTCAGATGAACAAAAAGTTGCAATTGAGAAACAAATTATCGATGACCAAAAACAGAAGTTCAGACATTCACAGATTGAAATGGAAGGTAATGACCCAATGGAAACTGGAGACGCAATTGGAACACCAAGTGATATGGCAGCAGTGGGAGTCGGACAAGACGACGCCCAAACACCACCTGATACCATAGCAGGTTCTATATTTGACCCATTTCCAGACGAAGAAAAAGAAGATGAACGACCAGAAGATGAACAAGGTGGTCGTCCAAAAGAGATGAACAAACCATTCAAAGATAGTGGAGCAAGAGGTCGTGACCCATTAGGGAAACAAACAAAGAATCGTAGACCACTTGCATTAGCACACTTTGACGCATTGAAAAAGTCTATGGGTAAAAAGTCAAAAAGCATAATAAGTGAAACTAAAAAAGTAGATGAAATGAAAAAAGAATATGATGAATATAAAGAAGAAAATGGTGTAGATTAAATACACATTTCTTAATAGTTTTATATTTATTATTACAATAAAAAGAAGAAAACTTTGGAGCCCAGATGTCTTTATATGTAAAACATAATAAGATAAAGAATACAGCTATTCTTTATGAACTTTTATCTCGTCAAATTACAGTTGACGTGTTAAATGACACAAAAAGCCCTAAATCAGTAAGAATTTTTAAAGAATTCTTCAGTAAAAATACTGAAATGGGTAAAGAATATGAATTATATTCAATCTTATTAGAAAAAAAGTACAAAAATGACTCACACGCATCTCAATTAGTCGAGGCGGTCGTGAAAAGTCGTAGAAAATTATCTAATCGTAGATTAAACAACGAAAAATATAATTTAATCAAGACCATAAAAGAAAATTATGATATAAAAGAGTTTTTTAACACTCGTATTCCTAATTTTAAGATTATGGCATCAGTTTACAAATTGTTTGGAACTGAAACAGGTAAAGAAGACTTTGGACCAGTTCAAAGAACAGATTCAGTCATCACTATTACCGAACACATAACTCAAAACACTACACATAGTAATAAAGCTAACAAAGTAGTGAAAGAATTCAAAGAACAAGGAAAAGATTTAAGATTATTAAGTTATCAGTTGTTAGTTGATAAATTTAATTCAAAGTACAAGACTCTTAATGAGAATCAAAAGAACTTATTGAAAGAATACATCAATAATGTATCCAATACAAATTCTTTAAAAGGATTTATCGATTCAGAAGTAGTAAAAATCAAAAAAGCTCTAAAGTCATTACTACCAAAAGTAAACGATAAGATTACTAAGATTAAATTATCAGAAGCTATTGATTATACTGATAGTGCTACAAAAGGAAAAGTCGTGCAAGATAAGCATGTGGTTGCGTTAATGAGATATTATGAACTGATTAAGGAAATAAAAAATGTCCAGACGCGAAAAAATAGCTAAGATAAAAGAAATCATCAAACAATTAGTTGTTAAAGAACTTGAAGAAGCTTCAACAACTTATTCAGCAGGTATTTCACCAGGCGGACCAGGCCATTACTTTACACCAATGGCATTTAGTGGTGGTAGAAAAAAAGACAAAAAGAAAAAGAAAAAGATTGCAACAGCAGCTGGAATGAAGCCGGTAAATGAAGGTTATGGTGAAATGATGGACGAACTTGAAAAAATATATAGACCATCAGGTGCACCACCAATTGCAAAAGAAGCATTAAAAGATTTAGCAGACGAATATGATATCGGTAGAGTATTATATGCAGCGAGAACAAACGAGAAATCATTTAGGGAAGTTTTGGATATGAAAATAGACCAACTTCAATCTCAATATGTAAATAAAAAACATATCAATACTATCAAACGAGGTAAAAAATTAAGAGAAGTTACTAAACAAGAAGTTAGTGCAGTAGAAAAAATTCATAAAGGTTTAGAAAAATTAAAAAATGACTACATCAAGATTGCTAGAGTAGGTGATAGGACACTTATGGATAGAGACTATAATGATTATTATGAAACTATCTTGACAGCTAGAAAAGAAATAGGAAAACTTGCACACTTTTTCAAAACAAAACATAGATTAGGTGAAGGTCGTTATCACGATTGGAGAAACGACGAATCTTTAACACCAAAACAAAAAATCGGTAAGTCAATGAGAGAAATTAGAGACGCATTAAACGAATTAGACAAAACCGTAAAGATGAATCTTAAGTTAAAAACAGAATTAAAAATGAAGTCAGAAGACTATTGGAAAAATACACACAAGGCATTGACTAAGATTTCAGAAAGATTAGTAAAGATGGCAAATAAAGTAGGAAATTTAAAATGAAACAAGTTATTGTAGATTACATACCTTTTAGTATTACACCAACTCAAATAAATGAGGCGTTAAAAGAAAACAACGGAAAGTTAGTTGTTAAAGGTGTATTGCAAAGAGCAGAGGCAAAGAATCAAAACGGAAGAGTATATCCAAGAGAAATATTGGTTCGTGAAGCTAAAAAGTATGATGAGAATTTTGTAAAACAAAACAGAGCATTAGGTGAATTAGACCATCCTGATAGTTCAGTTGTTAATTTACAAAATGTTTCTCACAATGTCAAGGATATGCATTTTGAAGGTGATAACTTAGTCGGTACGGTAGAAATCTTAACAACACCAAGTGGTAATATATTGAAAGAATTATTCCAAAACGGAATCAAGTTAGGTATCAGTTCACGAGGATTAGGTAGTGTTGAAATGGTTAGAGAATCAAACGGAGATACTATTTCAAAAGTAGGTGATGACTTTGAGTTAATTGCATTTGACTTTGTATCAAATCCATCTACACACGGAGCATTTTTATATCCGATGAACGAATCAGTAGACAAACAAGGTAGAACTTGTGGAGATTATTGTAGAGCAGAAGATATAATCAACCACATCATAAGGGGTGAATAATGATTAATCTAAAAAACATATTAGTCGAATTAGAATTCAAAACACCAGCAGAGTTTGCGGCATACAAGAAAAAACACAAAATGAGACCAGGCACGGTTGTTAAAGTAGCCGGTAAAGATAAAGTTGTTGACGCACCTAAAGGTAAAAAAACCAAAACAAGTGGTATAGAGTTTTCTACTTTTGGTAAAAAAGATATCAAAAGATTTGCAGATAGATATGGTGTAGAAGTTTCTAATATTAGAAGTGGTCAACAAGGTAACTTAGCAGACTTTGAAGGAGACCCTGAAAAAATTAAAAAGATGTTAACAAGCACACAATATGGAATGGAGCCAGAAGACGCTAATGATTTACTTGGAATCAAAGATAAACCAAAAGTAGATAAGAAAACAGATAAAGAAATGTCATCAGCTGCAGACAAAGCAAATATGAAAATGGATAGAGATGAAATTATGGGTTTGTTAAACGCTAAGAACGAACCTTTTGCAGAAGAAGTTTATGATATCCTTGATGATAAATTTAAAAAGATGGGTTCACTTGGTAAAGAACTTAAGATGGATGTAGATACTTTAGCATCATATGAAATGGGTATTTATGATATGAGTGAAAAAGAATATGAACAAGGAAGAAAAGAATTAAAGAAAAAACTTAGTGATTATTACAAGAAAGAATTAGATGAAGGTATAGAAGGATTATCTAAAATTAAAACAAGATACAATAGATAATGCCAGCACTTAGTAAAAAGCAACAAAAATTTATGGGGATTGTAAGGTCAATCCAAAAAGGTGAACAACCTGCTTCTGAATTTTCTAAAGACGCACAAGATGCGGCAAAAGATATGAAGAAGTCAAGTGTGAAGAAATTCGCTAAAACAAAACACAAAGGACTACCAACCAAAGTGAAAAAAGAAGACATACTAAATAAGTTAAAAGAAACTATAAGAGAAGAGTTAAAAGACTACACTTATGGTTCAGGTGATATCGTTAAAGATGTCAATCCAAGTTGTCCACACCACGGCGCTATGGGTAAAGTAAAATCCGTAAATCCAAGAAGTGTTGTGTTTGTCGTGATGAACAAAGGAAAGAATTTCAAACCAGGTATGGAGTTGGAAAAGTCACACGACCAAATGAAAAAAATGAATGAATCACTAAACGAAATGTCAGCAAAATCTAAAAAGATTATCAACAAACTAAACAAAAAAGAAAAAGAAATGTTTATGGATATGGTTGATATGATGGGGTTTGACCAAGTAATGATGGATTACAAAAAAGATAAGAAAGCATTTAAACAAGCATTAAAAGATATGACTGAGGGATTTGCTTCAGCAGCTCAAAGACGAGCAGCATTTGC
>VTLG01006370.1_pt1 | contig 16229 bp, 23 predicted proteins | sample 4694571 | NCBI WGS metagenome assembly VTLG01 (sample SAMN12604809, study PRJNA352737) | marine metagenome | biome: ENVO:00000447; feature: ENVO:00000209|ENVO:00000569|ENVO:01000036; material: ENVO:00002151; isolation source: viral sequences binned using virsorter ...
CAAAAAGGAAAGCGATGCAACAGCAAAAACTATCAAATAAGAAACTTACACAGTTTGCACAACAGTTAGGGACAAATCAAGCGCAATTAGTTAATTTTATTAACGCTTACATAGACTTTAAGGGTGATAAAGAAGATTTTAAGGGATATTTGGAAAAACTGAATAAGAAAAACCAAGAAAAGCAAAAAAAGTAATTATTTTCTACGTTTTTTTCTTTTTCTATTAGATTTAGGGAAAATACACCAAGTTGCAAGCATAACTCCTAGGAAAATAACTAAAATTCCCCATAATTCTAGTGTATTAGGCAACACCCATCAAATCCATTTCATCTTCATCGAGAAGTTCACACAGTTCCTCATATACTTCTTCTGTAATCATAACTTCAGGGGTATCTTCAGGTAAAATAGGCTCTTTTTCAATCTCTATAGGCGTAAATCCCTTTAAAATGCGCTTAATTTCTGCTAATTCACGCCTACATTCAATAACATTGTTATTTAAAGCAAATAATAACTGCATAATATCAGGTTTTGGCATAATCGCCTTCTTTCTGTGTTTACTTAAACGCTTTATCGAAAAGACCATTAAATATTTCGAATACTTTATCCTCTATTACTTTATTTGGGTTTATTCCTCTTTGACGGGTGGCTCTAGCAGGGGCATCTGTAGATATTCCCCCTAAAAAATCTCTTTTAGGGACTGTTCTTCCTGCTATTTCTGCCCCTCTAGTCTTTTTAAACCATTTTGTAAAACTGTTCTCTACTGTAACTCTATCCTCAAGATGATATTCACCATACCAAGCCATTTCAATGCTACCATCACCTTTTTTCCTAATAGAGTTAAGTAAATTACCTGTATCTATTAAAGGTTTAGTACCATGGTTACCCCTTATACGCCTAATTTCTTTAGTTACACCACTTATAGGCTTAAAATTACCGTTAAGTATATTATTTTTAATATCTTTAACCCTAGTATCCAAAGAGGTTGCCGCTCTTCTTACTGAACCACCTTTCCTTGTAGCCCCACCTAAAGAGTCTTTCCCTCCACTTTTAACTTCTTTTAAAAGTTTTTCAGGGTCAAAATTACTAAAAACGCTTTCTAATCCCATTATTCTGCGCCTTCTTGATTAACTTCAGATGATAAATCTAAATTAGCCTCTTTATTGCTAGAAACTATACTTTCAGCTTCCGATAAAGACAAATCTTTATTATATTCAGATAATAACTTAGCTTGAGTGGTTAAATTGTTCTGAAGTCTGTGGTTATCTAGTGCAATTTGGTCTTGCACGGATTTTGGATATTCAGGCTCATTGAAGTCTACATTTAATTCTTCAGGTAGATTGATATTGTTGTAAGATGCGATAGCTTTCTCTACTTGATAGAAATCTTGTTCATACATCTTCCATAACTCTAAATCATCTTGATAATCCTCAAATCTCTCTAAATCTTTAATCTTTAGAGCAATACCACTAGGTGTTTCACCACCATCTTGTGCAAATTGAACATATAAGTGATTATTTTGAGCAACTAAATCAATTTGAAATTTAACAGACTCTATAACTTTTTCAATATCACCTTGTGGAGACGCTATCCCGTAAGTTGCTCCTTCAGGTAAGTCTAAAATAGTATCAGAGCCTGCTCTTTCTAAAGCTTTATCCCCATTTAATCCTGTTATAAATGGTTGCCCAAACATTTGAAATCTTAAACCTAATTGTAACTCAGTCATAGTGATATTAACTTGCTCATTACAACTCATAATATCTGTTGCACCTTCAACAAAGAAAGAATCAATCAATTCTTCTTTATGTGTAAACACAAACGGCATCATTCCATATCCATGTTCATACTCATTCATTATGTTACCTTCTTCATCATAATGAACATATCTTTCAGCATCCCAATAAGCATACTGCAGTTTTTCTGAATAAGAAGGGTCATCCACGCCAAATAAAATAGGATATGTAATTGCAGAAGGTACAAAAGGGTTATTTTCATCAAAGTGTGCATTAAAGTAATAGATAGGTCTATAATCAAAGCAATATAAGTCATCTCTATAGATTATTTGAGTAGCTACAGTACCAACTAATCTCGTCATTCTTTCGATATGTTTCATTCTAGCATCTTTTTTCTTAGCTAGAACTGAATATTGCTCATTTACATTACGAGTTGCCCCTACTGTATATATCCTGCTCATTTTATTTACAAACCTTCTCGTAAAGTTAGCTGAATATAAAGGAATTTCCCTAAAAGCGTCAGCAGAGAAGTATCTATCTATATATTTATTTGTTTCTGTGCCTGTATAATAGTCAAGTAATTTTCTAACCTCAATCCTTCTTTCTTTTTCGCCTATTAACTTTGCATCTTTTACTGATTCTTGTATAATTTGCTCTACTGTCATCGCTTTATCATCCTTATTTCTCTATTTTTAATTGGAAACCTATTTACAAAAAAGTATCTAAGCATATCCATAGAATGGTCATGCCTTCCATCTTTTATTGGTTCAGGGTTTAAGTTTTTACCCTCTTTTGCTTCAGGGTATCTATAATTTTCTAAATCTTCAGCTGTATTTAAACAGTTTTCATTTAAATGGAAATATCTATCACCGTTTGCACTTTCCATAAAACCTCTTACATGGCTAATACCTGATGCTATATTCCTAGAAGCTTTATCTCTTACACTCTTTACTATAATGCCATGTTTTCTAAAAATCTCAATATCCCCTAAACCTGATTGTCCTTGAGCTTGCATACCTGCGGGGTCACCATAATATTCCCTTACAATATAAGGTTTAGCTTTTATCATTTCAACAAGCTCGTCTGTTTTAATGTTTTGCTCATGTACAATTTCATCTATCATATTTATATGCCACATTCCATCTACCCTGTGCACTTGAAACCACCCAACAGCAGGCATCCTGTAACCGAAATCAATGGAACAGAATGTGGGGAAGTTTGGATTATAAGGGAAATTACCCATATCTTTAGTTCTATCAAACGGGTAAACCCTTCCTTCAAATGATGTAAATTTAGACCCATACTCTTGGTCGTATAACTCCTTCGACATATTTCGCCTTCTCTCTTGAAGAAATTCATCATTTTCTCCATCAGGGAAAGCAAATTGATTAATCCAAGCGGGTGCTTGATGTGATTCCCACAGCTTGTCGCTTTTTCCAAGTAGGAAAAGGTCATAAACCCAATTAAATCCTTCAGGAGTGGTTATAAAAATACATTTACCTTTTCTATCTGAAAGAGTTGGAGATAAATACATATCCCATATTCGCCTTTTTACCTTGGCACACTCATCTATGATTAATAAATCAAGCCCTTCACCAACCAAACTATCAGGATTGTCTGCAGATTTAGCTTCTACAGTTGTACCCCACTTAAATTTTATAAACCTATCTTTTTCTGATGCTCTTTCTATGTCTTGAGAATGCCCAATAACCATTCGTTTCCAAACTTCCCTAAACATTAAATCAGCCTTATCATAAGATAACCCAACCATCCATATTTTCTTATTTGGCTGAGACGCAACATAAGTAGCCTCCATAGCAGATGCGGTTGTTTTACCAAATCTGCGACCACAAACCATAACAAAGAATCTAGCTGTATCCTTTTCAGGATAGTGTAACTTCAACTGTCCCTCATGGGGTTTATACCCCATAAAATCAAACCATTTTTCTTTATAATCTATGTCTTCTATCATGGATTACTTGCATTTTACAAGTAGGTTAATTTAAGTTATCCCTATTGAATAATGCAAGATATTGCATTTTCATAAAAATATACCACAATATATAGGAGGGCAGTATGTCCGAAGAAACAAAAGTAGCCACCGAAACAGTTAGTGAGGAAACTACAAAAGAAACTACTCAAGATAGCTCTAATGAGGGGTTAATTGCAGAAAGCAAAAAGTATAGGAAAAGAGCTCAGGAGGCTGAATCTAGATTATCTGCTTTAGAAAAAGAGATGGAGTCAGCTAAAAATGCAGAATTAAAGAAAAAAGAAGAATGGAAAACTCTTTATGAAGAGGCTACGACAGAATTGGAGTCTTTATCTGCTAATGCTGAAAAATGGAAATCTTATGAAGAAAGTAGGAAATCTAGTTTACTAGAAAAGCACCCTGAAGATGAAAGAGAAAAATTATCTAAATTAAACTTAGATACTCTTGAATATTTAACAGATAAATTAAACAATATTAAACTCAATGCCCCTGAGGTTTCAGGGAATCCGAGACAAGCTATCAAAAAAGAAAAAATAGATTATTCTGATAAACAGTCTATGAGGGATAATTGGGAAGATATTCTTAAAAATTATAAATAAGTCTCAAAATGAAGGTCTTCGGACAGTTGAAAGAGATTTAAGTAAGGAGTAGTTACAATGGCTGAAGTAACAACAACAACAGCTGCTAATTTTATACCTGAATTGTGGAGAGACGCAATTCTTGATTACGCAGAAAGAAAATTCGTATTAAAAAACCAATGCTTAGATTTTAGTAGTATGGTATCAGGCGGTGGGGATACGTTAAACATTCCTAAAGTCACAGAAGAAACAGCGGCTAATTTGAGCTCGGGTAGTGCTGTAACTTATGGTGCTAATACAGACGGCGTGGTTGCGCTAGGAATAGACCAACATGCTGTTGAAGCAAAAAGAATAGGTGACCATGTTAAAGTGCAAGAATCTGCTGATTTATTTGGTGCTTATGCTAAATCTATGGGTTACGCTATAGCAAAATACATTGAAAACTATATTGCGGTATCAGTTTTACAATCCGCAACAGGTAACGATGTAGCATTAGGCACAGACAATAATATGACATCTGCTAAAATAAGAGAAGGCTTACAAAAACTTCTTGATGGTGGATGGGATTATACTGATGGTGATACATTTTTATATGCTTCACCTGCGGCATATATGTATATATTAAGCTTGCAAGACTTTTATGATGCTTCTCGTAGAGGTGATGCGGCTAACCCTGCTGTAAACGGTGGGTTAGGTTCTATATATGGCATGAATACTTATGTGTCTACAGATTGGGATGATGATGGCGGTACAGGTGATGAAACTGCAACTATTTTTAATAGAAATGGAGTTTATTTCGCGCAACAGTTAGCCCCAAGAGTTCAAAGCCAATATGATATTGACTATCTATCTACATCTATTGTAGTAGATGTTATGTTTGGTGCGGCTTTATCAGGTGCGGCAGGTGGAACAACAGATGTTCCTGTTGTTAATTTCGCTAACCCATCATAAGGTTAATGTTAAAATAATAAAGGGGGGGCAACTCCCCTTTATTAAATAAGAGGTAATTATGAAATATTTTAAAAGGAAAGATGGAAGTGTTTTTGGCAAAGTTGATTCTATATCTAAAAACGTAATTGACGGTTTTATTAAAAAAGGTTATAAAGAGTGCGACGAAGATGGGAAAGTTATAATTAAAAAGAAAAAAGAGAAAAGTAAAAAGAAATGACACATAATTACACTTGTAGGAAATGTGAATATAGGTGGATTGGGTTTTATAAAAAGAGTGATAAAATTAGTTGCCCTAAATGCAGTTCAGAGGAATGGGATAGGATAGCATCTCCTCAATTCTATATGAACCCAACGACAGATAAGTTTTTAAGAGAAGATGGTATAATAGATGAATAATTTAATAAAACAAATTAAACACCATGAGGGATACAGGTCTAGGGTTTATAAATGCACAGAAGGCTATGATACTATTGGATATGGGTTTGCTATAAAAGATTTAGTTTTATCGGAAGAAGTATGTGAGATGATTTTAATTGAGAAGTTAGAGTTTTTAGAGAAATCAATTAAAAATAGATTTAGTTGGTATGAAGAATCACCACAAGTAATTAAAGAAGTGATAATGAACATGTGCTATCAGCTTGGAGTATCAGGGTTTTCTAAATTCAAGAAAACTATTTCATATTTTGCTGAATCTGATTACAAAGGTGCATCAGTTGAAATGCTAGACTCTAAATGGGCAAGACAAACCCCAAATAGAGCTAAAGACCTAAGCAAGCTAGTAGCTTCGGTCTAGTTGTAAAATACAAGAATAATTCTTAAATTATAATATAAATTATGGACGGTAAAAAGCTAGTTTGCCCTGCTTGCTATAACAAAGGTTTATTCAAGCATGGCTTTGATAGAGGACACCAAAGATGGGAATGTGGAACTTGTGGAAGGCGAAGCATACATCCTATTGAGGACTTAGATATTGTCAAGGCAAACGCTAGGCTTGCGAAGCAAAAGCAAAACATTCAAGACTTAAGTAGAATTGAAAGAAAGGCTTTCAGGGAGCATGCTAGGGTTGAGAACGCAGTATCAGCTTATAGTCAAAAACTAGTTGAGATTTTTGAAAGCAATAATCTTAGTGCTCTTGTAAAGAAGCATAAATCTAATGATGACGCTGTTGGAGTTATCCAATTTAGTGATGTTCACTTTAATGAGTTAGTTCAATTAGAGTCAAACAGTTATGACTTTAGCGTAGCATCTAGAAGATGTAGAGATTTTGTGACAAGAGCAAAGAAGTATTTTTCTACAGCAAAGATTAAAAATGTAGTTGTAGCTTTAACGGGAGACCTGCTGAACTCGGATAGACGGTTAGACGAACTCCTAGCTATGGCAACCAATCGGTCTAAAGCTACCTTTTTAGCTGTAGATATACTTCAACAAGTAATCCTTGACTTAAATAAAGACTTTAACTTAACAGTTATAAGTGTATCGGGAAATGAGAGCAGAGTCAAAAAGGATTGGGGTTGGGTAGATATATTAGCTACAGATAACTATGACTACACTATCTTCAAATTGTTGGAGTATCTATTTAAAGGCTCACCCATAAAATTTATTGAGGGCGACCCATTAGAGATAGTTATCGAAGTAGCAGGACAAAACCTTTTATGTTTACATGGTAATGGTTCAATTAAAAGGGGCGGTATGGAAAGTTCAGTACAACAAATTATAGGTAGATATGGACTTAAAGGCATCAATATTGACTATATTATTTTTGGTCACGTTCATAGTGCTAGGGTTGGTGATAACTTTTCTAGAAGTTCTTCAATGGTTGGTTCAAATGACTACGCCGAAAAAGCATTAAACTTATCGGGCAGGGCATCACAAAATTGTTATATCTTTTATAGCAACGGGAATAGAGACGGTATAAAAGTAGATTTACAAAATCCTTCGGGAGATGGGTATGATATAGATGAAGCACTTGCAAGTTATAATGCTAAGTCGGCAGATAAAATCAATCGTAAAGAAACAGTTTTTAAGGTGGTTATTTAATGGATACATTGAAAAGTTTAATACAGAGCCCATCAACAGGTCTACTTTCGACATTCGGTGGGATTGGACTTTCTCTTACGGGTATAGAGATATGGCTAAGAATTTTAAGTTTAACAGTTGGATTAACAATAGGTATATTAAATCTTATTTGCAGATTTTCGAATAAGAAATTTTGGTTTTGTACAGATTAGGAGACACTTATGGAGGAACAACTCCAAGGACATGTAGAGCAGTTCTTAGGGAACTACGCATGGCTATTTATAAGTGGTTTCCTGTTTTTACTGTTTAAATCAACAATAGAATCTCTCGTAGAGGCGGTTAAAGTGTACATGGGAGATGATTTAAATACCGATGATGTTGTTGTATTAAATGGCAGACCTGCTCGTGTAGTTAGGGTAGGTATGTGGAAAACAATTTTTTTTGTATATGAGGTAGGCACGGCAAATGGTAAACCCTATGTTAAAGGTGGAAATAAGGTTGCGATACAGAACGACCAAATTAAAACCTATATCATAGAGAAGCCATTACCGATGCTCGATTTAAGCAAGTGGGAGGATAAATGATACACGCATTACTAGCAAAATGGATTCTTAAAAAAGGTGGAGTTCAAGTTTTATTATTAGTAGGCGATTTAATGGTTAAAACCACAAAATCTAATAAAGATGACAAAATGTGGAAAAAAGTAAGACCTATAATTGAAAGCTTCAAGTAATGCTTTTTAAAAACAAAAAAATAAAAGGAGACATAAATGTTTGATTCTTTAATTGGTTTAGCAGGCGGAAACGCAGGTTTATTAGCAGGTGGAGGTGTAGGTGCAGTAGTATTATGGGTACTTAAAAAAGTGCCAAATGAAGAGATAGCAAGTAAAGTAGAGTCTGTATTTTATGGGCTTGGTAAAGCACTAACGCTTGGTTTATCTAGTTGGTCAGCAACTAAAGGTATATGGAATAAAATAATAGAGCCTTGGTTTATTGACCTTATAGATAATACAATAGGTTCATGTGTTAAAGGTTTCATCAAAGGTTTAAGGAGCGATGGCTAACGAACTTAAAGTAGATATACCCTTAGAAAAAAGCGTCAGCACATCAGTTGATAAGAAGCTTAGAATAGTTAAGTCAGGGGAGGATAACTCCTCCCTTGAACTTGGAGCTCAAGATGATGGTGCTAGAATTAGGGGAGATTTAGAAGTTTCAGGTAATATAACTTCAACAAATGGTTATTTGAAACTGCCTAATTTAATTATAGATGAGCCTACTGCGACTATTGATTCAACAGGAAATTTTGCATTCAGGTCATCAGGGACTATAACTCTTGAATCTGATGAAAATACACATCAATTCAAAAACCATGATGGTTATGTAATGTTAAAGCTTTTAGAGGCAGGTGACCATAACTTTTTATTTCTTAATAAACCTGATGTCACAACACAGTATTTGTATTTTGAAGTTGATAATGAAAGTACCGCTAACTCTAAAATAGCTAGTGTTGGCGGAGCTCTTATAATTACAGCAGGTACTCACGTTGAATTTGATGGCAAAGGTGTTGGTTTTGATTTAGGAACAACAACTTATGATGCAACTGATACTATTGTTAGATTTGACCAAGGCAATAAGCAAACATTAACTTTTGGTAGTGGTAATATAACAGATTTATATGTAAGGTTTCCTGCTACATCAGGTAACTTTACTTTAATATTAAAGCAAGATGGTAGTGGAAGTAGAACAGTAACTAATTGGAAGGTTAGTGATTCAGGTGGAGCAGATGCAAGTGGTAGTGCAACAGTTAAGTTTGCAGGTGGAAGTAATCCAACATTAACAACAGATGCGAATCATGTAGATATTATTTCATTCTTTTGGGATGCAGATGCAGAAATAGCTTATGGTGTAGCATCATTGGATTTTCAATTCTAATGGCTACTGTTAATCTCCTACCAAATGCAGACATAAGCAATAATATGTCTTATAGTACAGGTTCAGATGCATATGCACTTTTAAATGATGACTATTCAGGAAGCATCGGAAGTGATAGTAATTATATGTCCACTACATCATCAGGTAAATCAACAGGGGTTGGATTCCAAGACTTTAGTGAATCGGCAAGTAGCATTGATGGTGTTCAAATAGTTGCAAGAGTAGCAAATGCTTCAAGAGGTGCTACATATACAGTAGAAATGACAATGGAAAATAATATTGAAACACTTTATGCAGGTGAAAGCTCAGGTTCATTAAATGCTTCAGGTGTATATAGGACAGTAACATTCACTAATAGAACTACATCAGGTGGTTCTGCTAATGATGCTTGGACTGAATCTGATGTAAATAATTTAAAGGTTTCATTAAGAGTTACAGCTCTTTCAGGTGGAACACTACAATATACTTATTGTTATGCTATTATTACTTACACAGAAGCGGCAACACCTTCAGATAATTCAATATTTTTTGGAACAAATTTTTAGGAGAATGAATGAGCTTAGCAGATAAAACAGTATCAGAATCGTTTAAAAGTATAGTAAGGGTTGATGATAACACTAATGGTATAGACACATCTTTAGAAAGTTTAACGGATGGTGAAGGAACAAAAAGTTCTATATCTTTATCAGATGACCAAATGCTTGTTAAACCACAAAATGATGATACTACAAGCGTTTTCAATGTACAAACTAAAAGCGGGACTTCCTTACTTACAGTAGATTCTACTAACTCTGCTGTTAAAGGAACAAATTCACAATATATGAATACACAATATGCACATTTTGGAGTAGGTGCAACTGATGCTATTTGGGCTACTTCTTCTGCGAATACTCATTATGCTATACCGTTTACAAATTGTGCTTCTGCTTTTTTAACTGCTATAGCAAGTTTAGCTATCGGTACAGGAACAGACCCTGATACAAGTTTAACTTTATCAACAACGTCACACGACATACTACAATGTTATTGGTATGTGCCTGACAGTATAACCATTGATGCTGTTCAATGGTGGGTAGCAGGAGATGCGGCTACAGGGGATACAGTTAGAGGACATTTAATGTCTTATGATGTAGTAACTACAGCAGGTGCTACAAGCGGAGATTTAAGTAATGGTGCAGTTGTTGCATCTAGCTCTGATATAACTTCGGCGGGTTATGAGCAAGCTTATTATAACTCTATGACAATTAATAGCGCAAACGTGGATGCAGGTAAGGTGGTATTATTTGCCTTCAGAGCGGATTCAGTAAATTCAGATTACACAATTAATGCAACAGTAAAATATCATTTGAGATAGGAGAAATTATGGCAACTTATTCAACAGAAACAACAATAACAACAAGTAGGGGCGATACTTTAAGCGCAACAAAAACAGGGGTCTATGAAGATGTTTTTAATATAAGACAAGAGGTAGACAATACAACAAATTTTATACCTTTATTAAATGCAGGAAGTAAAGCGCAAGGAACATTGGAAGATTGTCAATCCTTAATTATAAGGAACGCAGGTGAAGTTGGTGGAGAAATACAAATACACTCTAAAGAGTGGGTAGACGCTGTGCCTGATTCAAGTTTAGGAACGGCTTCTTACCAAAGTTATTTATTAGGTGCAGGAGATTATATATATCTTCCAAACTTCAGGCAAGTGAACTTCCAAGCGGTAGCAACATCAGCAGGAAATGCAAGGCAATTAACTAATCAAGCTCCTGATTCAAACTTATACACCGATTCTGCTTTAGATACAAATGATGGAACAGGTGCAGATATAACAGGTTCTGCTACAGAGACAAAAGTATATATAGAACAAGATGGTGGAACTTTAGAGTTTGTCGTAGGCGATTTAATTAGAGTTAATAATGAGATTATGGAAGTTACTGAGGTTGGAGATGATTCAGATGCGGATAATACTTATGTACAGGTTTTAAGGGGTCAGTATGGCTCTACTGCGGCGAGTGACCATGCTGATGATGCGGCGATTAGGTTTCCATTCTTTAATGCTTATGCAGATTTTGATAAATTTAGCAAAGTTCAAACTGACAATAGTGGTAGATTTAAGTGCTTTAATTTCTTCGGGTATGGAAGGAATACAGGTGGAGAAGCTATGGGAGTTGTCCCGGGGTCATTTAGTTTAAAGTTTTATGAGGCAGGCTACCAAAGTTTAGGTTTAAGTGGTGTTACAGACACTACTAAATCAGGATTATCGGCAGGTACAACATATCAATTTAATATAACAGTTGATGGTGGTAGTGCGTTTGCCTTTTCTTTCACAGTTGATTCATCTAATACTAATTGGGGTGGAACAAATGGGGTTATTGAAAAAATACAAACAGCATTAGATGCTCAATATTATACATCAGGCAATCTATTTGAGAAAAAGGTTGTTGTAGATATAGTTGATGGAGATATAAGGTTTACATCAGGACAAAGGCTATCTACTTCTGCTATATTGTTAGCAGACTCAAGTGGAGGTGATACTGACATTTGGGGTGTAGGTAGAGTTCCTGCAGTTGGAAGTATAAACTCAGCAGTAGCCGCTAAATTGCCTAGCGATACTGTTAGAGATGGTAGAACTAATGTCTCAAGTCCTAACCTTGATGTATTTGCTTACGATGATGGGCATGGAAATATAAAAGGTGCTTGCACAGGTACAATTAACTACCATACAGGAGCTATAGATTTCCAAGATGCTCCCGCTTTCGCAGAGTTTGTTTTTGATGCTAATTTAGATTCTGCTCATAGTGGTGGTAATCAGTTTGCATCAACACAGCAAAATTGCTTACTAGCTATTGAAGGTAGGAGTTGTAATAGCAAGATTAACACAGTATTTGAAGTTATAGGTTTAAAATAATGCCAAAATCTTCACAATATAAAAAGAAGAAGAAAAATACTTCCAAAAAAAGAAAGAGAGGTAAATAATGGCATATTTTGATAAACCTATATATTGCACTCATAAAGAGTTGAAAAAAACATTTCCTGCTATAGATGATTATGATGTTAAAACCACTCTAAATGGATTTGTCCCCGGTATAGTTGGATATGTATGCGAAGAAGAGCAGGATACAGCAGGAGCAAACTACACGACTGACTTTTATTATGCTCCTGACACAGGTTACGTTGAGGATTTATATATTAATGGTACAAAATGTATATCAAAGTTTCCTTGGGAGACTCAAGTTTTCCCTGATATAGGTGACCCTACTAATGTGGATGATGCTGTGTATTTAGGGACACTTTCAGGTGCATTAAATAATACAACAGGTATCCGAATAGATGGCTCTTTCGGGCAATATTTAGACTTGCCTGATAATAGTAACAAGCTAAGCAGAGGTGATGTTTTATTAGTATTCCACCCTGAAAAAGGGACTAGCCACACAGAAAATGGTACTTATGAGTATGTTTATCTACATGGGGCTGATGTAGACACATGGTATGCAGACAGAGGGCTATTTGGAACAACTCCAAAAATAACAAACAAAAATGCACATGTTTTTAAAATGGTTGATGGTAGCAAGTATTATACTAGAGAAGGTTGGCAAAATGGTGTATCAGGTTCAGCAGATAATGTTAATTTTGGGAGAGTTGCCCCTTTTCATTTTTGGTATGACCCTTATATGGATACTACAGTCTTTACTGTATATAGGGAAAGAGTTCTTTTGTATAATAATTATGGTAAGCATGCGACTCATCATGATGATGACCCAAATGACTTTAGATTGTGGAATCCTGAAGATGCTTTAATTGAAGCAGGTTTTGATTGGAGAAAACTAAGTCATGATACAAGGTATGATGCTAGCAGAATGCTAGACTCCCTTTTAGATTCTAGTTTGCCTAAGATTCAAACAAAAACAACAAATGGTAAATATGATTTTATAATTATAAGGACTGCGGCTTTATTGTCTGCGTCTATGCTTATAAAAGCAAGTGACCCATTAAGTGAAGTAGCTAAAGCTTTAAATGATGAAGCCTTAGAGAATATTAGGAAACTAAATAATGGAGAAGCTGTTTTAGAGAGACAGAAAACTTCAGATTCATCGGAAGGTACAATTATTTCAGCAGGAAGAAAATACCATGATATCACTATGGGTGTTCAAGGTGAGCTCTTAGACGCAGGAAATAAAGGGGGGATTTATCCTGTAGATACTAGAGGGAATTATAGCGGTGTATATGACTTACTGCTAGTTAAAATTACTTTAGGTGGCGCAATAGGGACAGCTAAATATAGTGTATGGTGTAAAGATGCTGACGGGTTACAAAATAATCAAATAGTTACAGATGAAGTTATAACAGGAGATTATCAAAAACTTGCAGGCGGGTTACAAATTAGATTTGCAGTTAATTCTGAGGGGTATGGCTCGACTTATAACACAAGTCATCAAAATAATTATAATGTTGCTGTTGTTGATGATGAATGGGAGATAGAAGTTCATGGTTGGTCTGAAAAAATTGATGCAAGTACATTAAAGCCTATAAGGATGACTAGAAGATGGCAATAACTTACTTTAATTCATTAGAGGCGATATTAAAAGCTTTAAAGTCTATTATATTTAAAGAGTTTGGGCCGTCATTAGAAGTGTCAATTATGCAACCTCTTCAATCAAGTAATCAAGGTATGGTTATTATTCCAACAAGTAGTTCGCTTGTCGAGTCTAGCAAAACTAGAGAGGTACGTCAGTATAATATAGATTTTATGTTAAGGGTGGGAGGTAATCACTTAAAACCTACATCATATAACTATATATTAAATATTATATCTAGGATAGAGCAATTAATAACTTTAAATAAAGTTATACATATAGGGGATTATGTTGCTTGGGTCACCAAAGTTGATGGTAAATCGAAATCAGAAAATAAGGCTTATGATTGCGCTATAACATCAACAAACTTAGACGCAAGCCCTGATGAAGGTGTTTATAATGTTTTGTTTACTTTTGAGTGTAAGGCTTATTCTTATCCTTATCAATACTCAAGCGACACAAGTGTTTCATCTTCTTTATCTGCAACATCTATTAATAGCAGTTACAGGGGTAAATAAATTAAAGAACAGGAGAAAAGTGATGAGTAATAAATATAAAGCAAAACCTTCGTATGCAGGTTTAAGTAGCTTGGAAAATGCTTCATGTATAGGTATGACAGAGCATATCCATCTCTTGAACGGTAATGAGGTTGAGATTAAAGAAATGCCTGAAGGTTTAGAAAAACATCTAGAACCTGTTGGGGTTAAAAAAAATAAAAAGAAAAGTGAGGTATAATTATGGCTTATAGTAATGTAGTCAATCTCAAAGATGCAATAGATGTCTATATAGGAAAAGAATCTACTATAGGTACAGCTACTGTAGACGGCGGGACTTGGTACAAAATGAACAATCATTTAACAAATTACAGTTATCAAGAAGTGGCATCGCCTGTGGTGTATGCTCCTTCTAAAGTAAAAGGGACTGTTGATAAATCTAGGCATAGTGCGGTTACAGACTTTGGCGCAAAAATGTACGAAATAACTTTAGAGTTTGTTGCTGACGCAAATGTTATGAATTTCTTAATGTTCTTTTGCACGCATGATTGGGCGGGTGAACAAAATATGTACCCTACAGCATTTCAAGATAGTTATATGCACGGAGTTACCAATACAGCAGTAGCTACACACAGAACTCATACTGTAAGTATCTTATTTGACAAAGGTGCTTCAAATGGGACAGATTATTTATTTCCAAGTTGCATGTTATCTAATCTATCTGTTAGTTTTGATGGTGGAACAAATGGTGGATTAGGGACTATTTCTGCAACATTTATGACAGGTTATGGCCCTACTATAGGTACTGTAACCCCCTCTTCATCAACTGTTGTTGGTTCAGCTTTCAATACTGTTACTGATAAAATGATATGGAGTGCTACTGATGTTACGGCTGTTGGTTTGAAAGATTTATTGATGGATAGTTGGAGTCTGAATATATCTAGAACTATAAATAAAGTTGGGTTGCAATCAGGAGCGGATAGCACCGATTGCGCAGGGTATGTGCCAAGCAAATGGTCTGTAGGTGGCTCATTTAGTTGTAAGAGAGACACAAACTTTAAAGAGTTGATGGATTTACAGGCAGTTAATAACACGGGTCACAGTCTTAACATGCTTATAGAAAAAAATGGAACAAATGGTTGGAATTTTTCATCAGCCACAGTCTCTATAGAGAACTATAGTATAGACTTTGCAGATAACGGGTTTAGGGTTAATTGTGATTACAACTGTTTGGCTAATGATGCTAATGATGCTGTTTATGTGTTACAGTTTTGTGACGCAAGTTTCACTAGCAAGAATCTAAATGGAGCATTTAATACTAGCTTCGATGGAACATCTGCGGCTGTGCCATCTGCGGCTTAATTAAACAATGAGGTAAAATGAAGTTAAAACTAGAAAGTGGTAAAGAAGTATCAATAAAAGAAGTATCTCTTGATGAGAGAGATGAGATGTTAGACAACTTAAATGTAAAATATGAAAAAGGTGAGAAAGGTGAGGAAGTTAGTATAATGAAAACTCCTCATTCAACTATCACTAAATGGCTTAGGCTAGGATTAGAAGGCGACATTTCGGATAAATTTTTAATGTCTTTATCTTTTGAAGAAAGGGGTGAAATATTCAGCCACTTAGTTAGTTCTGTATTGTTGGGGGAAGGGAACGCCTCCGAATAGAGTTAAACGTAATAGGAAGTGGTTGCGGAGGCTGTAACTTCCATCAATACCCATATAAGGCTAAAACTCCGATACCTTTAAATGGTACATATAAAGTTAAAGAGTTTAAGTCAGATGAAGATGTTTGGGAGCTAATTGAAGTTCTTATTGACGGATATACGGAAGAGGGGGTTGAAGATTATTCTTTTGCCCTCTCTAAAGACATTCAGTTTTTTGCGTGCAAGAATATCTTTTTAGACGATAACATAAAAAAAGATATTGAAAGGTATATGTATTGCAAAGAATTCGGTGTAGCTCCTT
>VTLG01008156.1_pt1 | contig 16229 bp, 32 predicted proteins | sample 4694571 | NCBI WGS metagenome assembly VTLG01 (sample SAMN12604809, study PRJNA352737) | marine metagenome | biome: ENVO:00000447; feature: ENVO:00000209|ENVO:00000569|ENVO:01000036; material: ENVO:00002151; isolation source: viral sequences binned using virsorter ...
AGGTAGCCCCTCGGTATGTACCTACTTTATCTAGTCCTGTTACTGCCCACAAAGATAATGAACCCATTGCGATAATGATATTAGGATTGGCTTCTTCTATCTCTTTGTGTAATCGTTTGATGTCTTGCTCGTATTCTTGTTTAAGATAACCTTCTTTAGTAGGTCCCCAGGGGGAACGCCACTCGGTTGTTTTGCACAAGCGTTTGTATTCGCTACGCTTATGGAAAAAATATTGTGCTGTATTTTGGTGGGGCTTTAAAGGTATTGCGTGGGCGAGTAAACAATCTTCGAGGGTGATACCAGCAATGTCACAAAGTTCGGCAAATACTTTTCCCGTGCCCCCTTGCAGGATTTTATTTGCTATTGCATCACTATTGGTAGGGTACTCGAAAACGAATGCAATCTTACACGACTCGGCTGATTGAGGTCGCTTAAGAGGAACTCGTTTATAGACTGCGTACTCGCCCATAAGAACTACTTCTTAATTATACGTTTGATGGACGCTTGAAGTATGTCCTTGTTTCTGCCAACCATTTCATGCTTGACAATTCCGCTGAAGGATTGACCAATGGCTTGCTCTAACAACTCACCAAATGATGAGTCAGCTTCCATTTCTAATCCCTTTGTAAGGAATGCTTTTAAAGACAACGCAGGATTATTTTGTTGCATTGCTTTAGGTGTAGCCCAAAACTCTATGCGAGTAGGCTCAGCATTCTGCAAATCCGATTCAGCTAAATCAGATTGAATCACACTAACTGCCTTACAGTTAATGCGAACTAATGGTGTTTGATTCTCCCCCACTCTATCCGAACGATAGGATGTGATAGTAAAATCATAGCTACCCTCTGGTAAAGTAACCGACTCTGGTACTTCACTAGGGGTCATTGATAAAAAGTCATTAACATCTGACATTATTTGCCTCCTTTATTAGTTAATTTACTTTGAGCATTCTTTTGAACAGCTTCAAATAACTTAGCCAAATCTAATTGAGCATTAGCTTCGACCAGGGATGGAGCTGTAATCTTTAGATCCATCTTGTGATCTGATACTGTTCTTAAGGTACGCTCAGTACCTTTGCTTGAAGACCGCGTGTCAATACGACATACACAGTTAAAGTACCTACCAATTTTAGTAGATAGCTTTGAACCTACACTAGTAGGGTATGCTTTTGAGACACCTAAATCTCCTTCCATGTACTGCATATGCGTAGTAACTACTACGTTACACGGCACTTCCGAACCTGTTATATACTGAATAATATGTTGCACATCACGTGCTGCAGTTCCCCATTCTGGCTGACTCGGTTGGTCAGTTGGTTTCTTATTATTAAAAACCAGGGCACCACGTAACGCTGCCTCTCCCATTAATGTTAAACTATCTATAACAAGTACGTCTTTGTTAGTCCAGCTTTTGACTGGGCCTAAATCTTCATCTCCATCTTTCCAAGTTGTAATCATCTGAACACCCTTACGAAAAGCATTTGCTTGACCCAAGCCATCCTTTAATGTGACATAAGATACGCGTTGGACTGCGTCCTTATTTAAAAACTCTGGTAAGATAGAGAGTCCATCATCAAAATCTAAGATACGTAAGTTATAACCTGCATTGGCAAGTGAGGCAAGTGCTGATGTTTTACCTGCCCCACTATCCCCTACGAGCATTAACTTAGTGTAGTCTGCGGATTTATGTTTACTTATGTTTGCCATTTGTATCTCCTGTAAATGAAATGTTATTGTAGCACAGAATTAATTTCGTGTCAATCATTTTTTTTCTTCCAATAAAACTTTGCCTAATGCGTATATCATAAAACCTACACCCACTAAAGCAAGTAGTATTAGTATCAATAATATATTGGTAAGGGTCATAACACTAACCCAAAAAATATATTTAAAACTACAAGCACAGCTATTATATTTAATAACGAACTGGTATTGTTATACCAACTGCGTGGTGCAGTATATGGTTTTTCTTTATATTGCTTTTGCATATTCCTCCTGTAAGTCTGGGTGTGGTTCTTTATCAAAGTCATTGTCCAGGAATAGGTTACGCCGGGACGGTGATGCCGAACACACTTCTTTAAATCTACAACCACCATAGTTGTTACACGCAGTAAAATCCGCAGGATAATACTGCTTGTTAAAATAATTAGTTGATACATCTAGTGTATGCATTGCGTCTTTATACCACTCATGAATTAAATCTGTTGGTACATTATATACACTACGATTAAACCTAGTAAAGTGAACGCCTGTTTGAACTGCGTCAATAATAAATCCTGCTACGTCCAGGCCTAGCACTTCTCTAGCAGCCCAGATATAACTGAACACTTGATTGTTAGGCATGAAGTTACTAAAGTAATTAGAGTTAAGTGTACTCTTTGTAGTCTTTACATCACATAGATATAACTTACCCTCTAGCTGTACGACTTTATCAATACGACCAGAAAATCTATAATCTCCATTACCAAATGGCACTTCAAATCTTTGCTCAAGACATGGCGACCCATCTGGCATAGTTGCTATCTCAAATAAATCTTCCCAATATTCTTCCGCTCTCCATACAACAGCACGTAAGACAGCAGTTAATCCTCGTGCTTTATCTTCAGATAAGTTTAATGACTCTCCAAATTCCAGGAGAACGTGCTTGATACTGGCAACCACAGCTTCTTCCTTACTTGCCCCCTTGAATTTCTCTGCGTCAAGGACTTCGAATCCTTCGTGTACAGCAGAACCAAAACCTGTTGCCATACCATAAGTCTTTGACTTGTACCCCTGTAAGTTTGTATAGTTATATAAACGGGGGCATGATAAGAATGATGATAGACTTGAGGTATCCCATATCTTTTGGATAGGGTTACCGTCTTGTAGTATAAACTTTTTTAATCTATCTGGTTGTTCCATTATGTCTCCTTTACTAGCATATCTAGTACATTGGTTTCAAATTGTTTCGGCTTTGTTCTTGCAGCCTTGCTAGTGATACGCTTACCTGCTTGTTCTGTGGCCCTGATGTTTTCCCTGGTAGCTCTAAGATATTCCACAATTTTATTTATGTCCTCATCATTTTCAGCTAACTCAAGTGGGTCTTTCTCTAATAAGTCCACAGGTATTTGTAGTTCTTCTGGTTTTTCTTCGGTCATATTCTCTCCTATTTTTTTCTTACTTTTAATCTTAATCGTATTCGTCTACGATTCTTTCTCTTACGAGACCCTATCTTTCGTCTTCCTTTATGCCCCTTTCTTTTTAAGTCTGCTCTACTCATTGCATTTTACAGGGTCAATAATTTTACTGCAATAAAACTCTTGTGCTTTTTTCTTATTAGATTCTTTCTTTAAGTTTTGTTTCTTAATTATCTTTTCTTTTTTCTCTGGGTTCTGCTCACTCTCTAAAACTATTTTAGCAGTTTCTTTAGCAACAAAAAATGTGCAACTATATAAATTCCCTATCATGAATAAGATAAGGATAGTTGTCATTAACATGGTAATAAAATAAATAAAGTTATTCATTTAGTTTTGTAAAGGTTGGTTTGTTTTGTCCAGGAACTGGCATGATAGCACGCAGCTCTGCATCAGGACTTGTGATAAGTCCCTCTACTACATCAGGTGTTACATATCTTATTACATACTTACGCAGTTCTTTGCTCCACACTATACTAGCTTTCTTAAATAGTTCTTCGGCTTTGTCTTTACTTTCAGCTTCAACTATCCAATGCTGTGTATACATATGTGATGTCACTATATCATACTTCATGCTGTACCTCCGTAATTAAAATTTTCTAAAATTTCTTGTTCGTCTTCTTTATTTTTATTAGCTTTTTCTAATTCATCTGCTATCCTTGTTAACTGAATAACAATATTCATTAGATGTTGCTGTGTTGTTGTTTGATTTTCCATAGTGTCTCCTATTTAAAAGTTAATGATATACTATTATAAGAAAATGTCAAGCACTTTCTTACACATACCATGTTAATATTCCAACCAAGAATATAAAGGTAGCTACTGCATTAACTACCATCATTGCTCGGTCATGCCACATATAACCTACAACAAACCAACCTGCCACTCCCACTAAATGAAAGACCAAGTTGATAGGGTTAAGTTCAAGGGCTGTTAATACCATACCAATTAATAGTATAATACTAGCAGTCCATTTAATATACCAAGACGCTCCATATCCTGGTGTTACTTTATGTATTTTCATTTCTCTCTCCTTAATGTAATGTTGGTTTAACTAAACTCCCATTCTTTAGCCAATCGCTTTCGTCTATATCTTTGTCGCTCTCTATGTATGCTTCAATCATTGGACCTTTCTCTAAAAGGTTTGCAGTAGTTGCTGCTAACATATGTAATGCCTGGGTACTACCATGTTGTAGTAATATCATTCGTAATGATAACTCAAGCATTGCTCCATTAATAATTTCTGCTGGATATTTATTTGCTAATTCTACAATCGGTTCTTTCATATCGTTAATACAATCTGCAACTAACTTATCCAATTCTTTTGCTGTTTTAAATTTCATAATACCTCTCCTTTGTCGGTAGTTAAAGTTAATTTCTCTTGCTCTAAAGCATTAGAAATTATTATCTTATCCTCATCTGCTGTAATTTTAAGATGAGAATACTTATGTTCATCTACTTCATCATTGCTTTTCATCTGTGTATGGTATGCTTTTATAAATCTATACATCCTCATCTTCAATCCAAATGGTTTAGCAGATGGTATGTGTAGATGTGCGTCATCATTATCTACACTATCTAAATAATCTACTGCTTTATCCAATGCGTCTGATATATCTGTCGACTGCAATAAATTCTGTGTCTTCGGATTCCAAGTCATACTCCTCCTGTCTGTATTCATAATCATCATAATCTATATCAACATCTGGTTTAGCTGATGATTTATTTTTCTTTGGGTCTGCTAATTCATACCCATCAATCACAAAATCTCCTTCGTCTAGGATATCATCTTCCAATTCCCAATCTCGACGATAAGTCTTGCGACTTTCTTTTACTCTTGGTTTATACTGTGGTGTCATTAATTCTTTTGCCACAGGATTACTTTTCTTTTTCATGTTTCCTCCTATTCGTAAATAAATATACACTAAAACATAATAGACCTAATGTCAAGATGTTTGGATTAAAAAAGAAACTCAATGCTCCTACAATAATTAAACCATATACAGCTATCAATGTAATAATTCCTCCTACAACTGCCATGATAGTACTCCTTTCTCATCTGTAATATTATTCTTTGTTCCTGCTTTCATAAGTGAATCAGTATGTAGTTCTCCCATTGGATTTACATACATGATAGCCAGGTATTCATCTCCTTCGCAGCTAACATCTACCATAGTAGGTGTGTAGTCTGCGTTAGATTCCATGCGATTAATGTAGTCCATAGTAGATAATGATACTTCATATAAGTCTCCTTTAATATATCTTTGGTGTTCTTCAAGTGGATTAATATATGCTATGGGAAATGCATTACTATAATTAATCATACCATATATTGATTGCATAGTCTGTGCTTGGCCCAGGTAGTTACTCCCGTTTACCAGTCCATCCAGTCTGCCCCCTTGTTTAAGTGTGCCATAGGTAAACAGTCTAGTCTTATGCCCCATACACATCCTCCTTTGGCTCTAGGTTTTCTTTAAGTTGTACACATGATAACACACATGATTTAGGTATGGTACACCCACCTCCACCACATTGTGAGTCCTCATCAAAGGAAGATATAAGTATAATATTATCCTTTGTTTCTGTCAGTATCCAACCAACACAAGATACAGGTCTTAACACTTGCTTGGTTAACTCCTCTAGTTCTTGCCATGTATTATCATCTGACATAGCGTCAAGCCATTCGACCTTAACTAATTTAAGGTCAGATAGTTTATATGTTTTCTCTACCATAAGTCTCCTTTCCTGTCAACATTTTATTGACAATTATTTATTTTTTCGTAGCATTTCTGCTACTTTAGTTTTGAAATCAACAACATTTCCAGGAAACTTAGGACCTGCAAGGTTTGCACTCTTCCCTGGATTTGCTGGTGTTTCTAGTTCTACAATGTAAGATCCATTGTCTAACCAATTCTTTGCCACTTGTTCTCCTTCATTATCAAGTACTCTTTTCCAAGCGTCATCCTTTCCTTCTGCCTCTACTTCGTACTTACTCTCCAATGTTTCCCAAGTTGTCACGATATACTTCATCTTAACCACCCATAAAACAAAAGTGATACACCTATTATGATAGCTACTGCCCCTAATGTAGTAGCTAGTGCTAACATATTAAGTGTGAAGTCTGTCATCTTATCCCAAGATTCTTTATCTATATCTTTAGGATATTTCTTTTTATTGTTCTTCGTCATAGTCATTCCTTTCCCTATTATAATTTTCTGTGATACGACTTTCCATTCTAATCATCCCATCAACTAACTCTTGTGGTACTGCCCCTAACATTTCATCTAACTGTTCATGTAATGCCTGTCCCCAGGTATCTTCTGCTGGGGCCGCAGCTTGTCGCACTCGGTCCCGTTCCTGCATTCTTTTCCTTTGCTTTGCTTTAAAGTCTCGGCTTTTAAAAAGCTTTTCTCTTTTCATTGAAAGCTTGGGGGCATAACTAAACAACACTCGTCTCCCAATGAGAGATACTGTCACAAAGTAATGAGTCTCCCCCATTAGTTGATTTAGTATCCACTTGTTCCACCTGTTCTTATGCTCTCTAGCATTATGTCTATGCCTTAAGCGATAGTATCTAGGTATCCCATCATTGTGAACTTTGGAAATTACCTGATTCACTACATTAGTTCCTGGATCTACACACTCCTCATCTATAATGTTGTCATCATCATCATAGTATGGCTCATAGATAGGCGAATCATATCTAATTTGCATAGCGTCTTGCGGTATTAATGGATTCATACTGCCCCCTTTATTTTCTTCTGTTGATAGAGTGATACACCTCATGTGCATACACCATAGACCAATACAATATAGGTAAAGATATTAGTCCTAAAAAATAAATTAAAAATAATGTTATCATAGTTTTCTCCTCTCGTCAATTAAATTCTCTCGGTATGACACGGAATAACACCGATAGAACACGGGGGTACCCATTATGGTAGGGTATGCACACCCCTCTAATAAACGATTTAAAATATATATATTATTTTATATATACTATATATAGTTATAGAGTTAGGTGTGCTATACAAGACGACCTCATACCCCTATCATCTAGGATTTGGGTACCCTCGTGTAATGCCGTGTAATGCCGTGTACACTCGCATACCTGGATTATCCAGGACCTCATGCAGCTACATGGCGTTCTTTAATTATGCCTTGCCAATTAGAATTTAATTGGCTGTGCCAATCTACCCATGACTTTGCACTTTGTTTTTCATCAAACAATATACCATTGTGACTTGAATATGGTGTGATGTGCATAGCATAGATAGGTCTTGGTACAAAGAACACATGATTTCCTTCTGCATTTATTAATACAGATGGGAATTTGCGTGAAGCTTGTATACTCCTGGTCCCAGTTAAGCTAGGATTCATTGTCGCATTACTCATTTTGTCTTGTTTCTTGAAAGACTTAACAAGACTAGGATAACTTTGATAAAACTTTTCTCCGTACTGATGAAACAATCTTCTTATTGTCATAGGCATAGGATTGGTATCAACTACTAAATTATTGTACTCATCTTCATGAATAGCTGTGCCTTTAATAGCGATACCATAGTCCTTGCCCCCCATATCAGTAGGTTTATATGGTGTAAAAGTTTTTCGGCGAAATGAAATTTCTCCTGGATTAAATGGATGATTAACTACACCAAATGATACATCTTTTAAATGTACCCCATGATCCAATGGTCTCCAAGTAGTAAGTTTTGAGTGTCCACTTCTACTAGATTCTATGCTGTAGTTTCTAGATTTAAAATCAAAATATATAATCATATCTTATTCCTCCTCATTTTCATACACTAGGTTATGTATCCATTGTGATACACCTATTGGATTATCTTCTACCAACCCTAGCATTTCTTCTTTAGTCATGCCATAGAAATCATGCTCATCTAGGTCAGTTCCATTATGAGTTATATCTCTTGGTGGGTTGACATAATTCTTGGTAGTGTTTCCTTTTACATCATAAGTAGGTACACCAGAATAATGTCCCATACCATATCCCCAATCATCATCCTCATAACACCACTTATTAGAATTATACTTATCTTTTTTCTTAAGCTTATCAGTATCTATGTCATACTCATAATCTCTAGTCATAGCATAAGTACCTGTTGGTTGTAATGAGTAGGTATTAGATAGCCACATATCGTCTGTGGTTTTACCCTCTTGCTCATTGATAATTGTGAACTCCTCTGTCTTAGAGTCCAGGAATAATAGCTTGTCGCTTCCAATCATATCAGCTATCATCTCTTGCCAATCATGGTTGTATAATAATTCTGGCTCATTAGATAGTTGTGGTTTTAATATCCACTTAACAAATTGATGAGTGTCAGATTTATTATTGTCAATCATTGGTGTTGGAAGTTGTGGGCCATTGTGCATGAGCCATACATCCCTAGAATGTTCTTCTTTATTCAACACTTGGAATGGATGACTCATAGCTTTACTTGATTCTCCATTAGTATTGAATCTAAAATGCAACCCAATAGGTGTATCTATATCTTTGTAAGTATCCCAAACTTTTGTGATAGCTTTAAAAGATTTTGGCTTACCAATTTTCTGCACTTGAACTTTACCTTTGTTCGCATACATCAAACCAAAGCCGTCATTATTATTTAAGTAAGCACAATTCATCATGTTGTTAGTAATTACTTGTGGCTTACTAGCTTGTATTATTAAACACATAAATTTTCTCCTAGCTTTATGCGATTTCTTTTAGATTAGACTGCTCATCAGTCCAATCTACTTTTCTTGATGGCTTACCTACACAGTAGGATTTTCTTGTTAGCCAACCATAGAAATTCGGGTATTGACTTCTGATACTTGGTCGTTCCATGTATGTTAAGAAGTCAGTATATTGTAGCTTTGTTAAACTTGTTAGCTTTGCAAAATGCACTAGAGCATCTACAAATTCCAGGACCCTATAGAATCCGTGCCTCGCAAGATTACCTTTGAATATTCTCAATTCTATTGTGTGTCTATGTGCCGTATTTACAGCTTCATATTTACCAGATGTCACAACACAATCAGATATTTTCTTGTTAGATTTTTTAGCCCATTGGTCAGATGAACGACCTGCAATATGATTAACAAACTCTTGGTTTTTCTCATCATTTATGAACACCAGAATTTTGCCAATTTGTAATTGTGTTAATGCTGTTCTCGATATGTGTATGTGCATACCTGTTGTATCAGTATTCCAGGATTTAACTTCTTTTATTGCTTCAGAATTAAAGAACTTATCCCAATATTTTCTATGAGCATTGATAGTTCCTGGGCAGCTGACAATCTCAAATCCATTTGATAAACTGCCGTCACCTTTTAATAAGGCAAATTGCATATTATCATATGTGAAACTATCATGTATTTTACTAGCCGTTTGTTCATCAGCATTATTTCTTTTTTCTACCTCTAATTCTACACCATAATATGGTGTATCTGGATGTAGTTTATCTGATTTAGTAGAGGTCATAGATAACTGTTCCATAACATCATAGTCCCAAGCATAGACATTATCATCTCTATAATCTTCGTCATAACTTTCATCATCATCTGCGTCTTCGTAATGTACATAAGTATCTCTATATTCTGAATAGGTATATTCATCATCAATACAAGTCTGGCAAATTGTATCTTCATCATAAGCTATTCTCATGTCATCAGCATATTCTAATGAATTACAATTACGGCAATAACCAAAATCATATTCATCAATATCTAAAATTTTACACCATGCGTTTAAGTCATTTTCAAAACTCAATAACTTATTCATAGAGCTTACATCAAGACTACATCTATTATATCTAACATCTTTTATTTCTTCGTACAAAGTTTTTTCTGTACTATCTGAAACAAAAGTGTTTCTTAAATCTGTTAATATGGTCATTTATTACTCCATTTGTTTAACAGTTCATCAGTTATTGCCTGTTCCTCATGAATAGACAACTCATCTACATCTTGGTCCAGGATTTGTTCTTCTAACATTTCCTGTTGTTCCAAAACCCAATCTGTAAAACTCATTTTATTTTTATACTTTTTAATTGTGTCAGAATTATGTTTCATTTTCAATTCCTTCAATCATTAAGTTATCAACATCAAATGTCACCATAACATTATCTGTCTTTATATTTTGACCTACTCTCATATTGCATATATCAATTATAGGTCTATCAATGCTACCATTAATTTTGTGAGTACCATTTTCATTAAACTCTATCATTATATAATTATCAGCATATCTGATATTATATCTTTTATCTTTTACAAAACCATTATTGGATAATCGTTTTCCTTCTATCCAAATTCTTCTGTTTTGTCTGTGAGTACCAAGTTTATATTTATACTTTGTTTCCATATATACCTACCTCTATATATTCTCTAAATCTTTTCTCATCAAATCTCTTATTAGATTTTTTGAAATATTTACACCAATCATTAATTTTAATTGGTAAAAATTCAATATCAATTTTTTCTTTCCAATTTCTTCTTTTACCTACTTCAATAAATTCATCAGCTTTTTTAATAAAATCTTTTCTAGTCAGCATATTTACCTACCTTATATAAATTGTGTTTAAGTCAGAATTATATGTGTATATATAACCCCACTCATCTTCAACAGGTATTTCTTTTATGTTGTTTTCAACTTCTTTTAATACCTGCAATAAATCAGTTTTTTGTAGCTTGATATAATCGCCAACATCTCTTGACAATTTTGTGTAAGCATACACATTTTTACAAGCTCGAATTAATCGTATTAAAGTTTTTGAATCTTTAATATCTGCATTAGTTTTAGTTTCCATTTTAACCTACTTTCTATTATTTACTTCTATATTAATTAAATTCTTTGTCAAGTCTTTTTTTTAGGCGTATCTACACTTATTGCTTTTACCTCCCATGTAGCTAAAACCTCTATAAGCACTTGATATTGGGTAGTGTATTCGCTTGTCAAGGTCTTTAAAACTTTCTTCTTTGTAGTCAACTTTAAAAGGCACTTTCTCTTTTTTTATCCAAACGATTGCCTTAAATCGTCTTCTAGGTTTTTTATTTAACATAATTAAACTCACTTTGTTTAACTTGGTTAAGGGAAGGTTTTAAGCTTATCTTAATTTCTTCCTTGATTATGTTATCGCATATAATTAAGGCACAAATAAGGCAATGTTTATGTTGCCTGTGGATAACTTTTAAGGGAAGGTATTGGCAGAAATCTGGGAAAAAATAAAAGGGCGAATTATAAACTATAATTGTGGCACAAATAAGGCACAAGGTTGTGACATATTGTCGCGGTCCATATGCCCAGCATTATTGACCAAGTAAAAATGTTCTCGTTTTGTTCCGCCAGGATTTGTTCCTGTTTTGTTCTTTTCATTACCCCTCCCCCCTTTAAAAAGGGAACCCCCCACCCCGAAAAAACTTCGGGCCAGACTTATATATAATGCACCTCAAAAAATTTTAGCAAAATTTCAGGATATTAAGGTAGGTTGCGCCAGAGAGGTTGTGCCCCCTTACCTTGAGTGTGTAAGTTATGTGTAAATAATGTGTAAATAGTTGCGGGGAGGTGCGTTATATTTGAGAGAGAAACGCTCATCGAACTAGGTTCGGAATCCTCCCCGTCTTACAGGAGACGTGCAGCGTGAACTGCACTCTTTAATTGTACAACATTTGCTCTTGCAATTCAAGACTAAATGTTGTATACTTATAGGGTAATGACTAAAGCAACTAAAATGCAACAACCTGATTCAGAGGTTAAGCTAACTCCACAGCAGGAAGCATTCTGCAACGAGTTTATTAAGGACTTAAACATTAAACAGGCTGCCATTCGAGCAGGCTACTCTGAAAAGCACGCGGCAAATAATGCTTATACACTAACTAAAAACCCCGCGATTGTACAGCGAATTGCAGAGTTGAAGTCAGAACAAACAAAGCGTACTAAAATTGAAGCGGACGATATACTTAGACGCCTAGTACGTATCGCTGAAAAGACTGAACAGGAAGGCGATTACAACGCGGCTATCCGCTCCTTAGAACTATTAGGTAAACATCAAGCGATGTGGACTGACAAGAACATTACGGAGATGGAAGTCAAGAATGCATTCGCGACTGGTAATTCAGACGCAGATATTGCACGTGATGTCGAAAGATTGAAACGAATTGCAACACCAAAACTAAATAAAGCAAAGGGGGCATAATGCCAGGAGCAGCCAATATATTTAAAATGCGAAAAGCCGCTAAAGATAAAGATGAGCTTAAAGCAGAAAAGAAAAAACCAAAGAAAAGACTAACTAGAGCTGACATGTATAAAAAAAGAAAAGCTCAGAATGAAGAAAAAAGAACTACTAAAACTATATCTCGTGCGGATCTTCTTAAAAAACGTGGATCTAATATAAAAAAAGCTCAAGAGAATAGAAGGAAAAAATTTGAAAAACCTAAGTCTAGAGCAGAGATTGCTAAATCTAAAGGAGAAGCTAATCGTGCAAGGAAAAAAAGAGCTAACGTAAAATCATCTGTGGATAGACCACAGCAAAAACAAAAACCTAAAAAGAAAAGTATTGTAAATATTATTAAAGGTAGACTTTTTCCAAAACATGAAGCTAAAGCTAAAGAACCAAATGTAAAGCCTAAGAAAAAACCTATCTCACCTTCTGATAAGAAAAAAGATAAAGCTATTATGAAGGCTGAGGAAGCAAGAAGAGATAGAGGTAAATCTAAAAAAGCTAAACAAGATTCAGCCGCAATTATGAAAAAAGAAAAAGCTAGCAGAGCTAAAGCAAAAGCTGATATGCCAACGGGTAGATCATCTGCAGCATCAGGTGCTTATAAGAAAAAAGAAGCAGCTGAAAGAAAAAAATACGTTCAAGGCAAAGTAAAATCTGGCCCATCGGGTAGTAGATAATTGTCTAACCAACGTAAACTTGAAGGCGGAATTGAAGAAGCAAGAGATTTAGTTCAATCTAAAGCTAAAGACTTTGCAAAGAAAGCAGCTATAGGTTCAGTCTTATATGCTGCTGACAAAGTGCCAGGTTCAGGGAAAGTTAAAGATTTCTTTAAACCTAAGTATAAAGAAATTACAGATAAAATTGATAAAATTCCAGGCGATATATCTGTTAATATCGATCCAGAGAGACAAAAAGTTTCTGTTGGATGGAAAATTAAATTTTAGGAGAATAAAATGGGTATAATTAAAACTGTTAAATCACATCCAGTTGAAGGTCCTTATAATCAAACTAAATATACTGCTAAAGTAAAACAAGGAAAAAATAATACTTTTACTTGGACTGAAGATGCAGAAGAGTATGATTATAATAAAGGAGTACATGTTTGGGATATTTATAATCTTCCAGAAGGTACACCAACAATTGGTGAGACTGTAAAAGTTTCTAATAAAAAAAGTAAATAACTCAACTAACACAGGAGATAGTATGAGCACTCGCGTATTAACGCCAACACTTGAGGAGTATGATTCAAACAATCCTCCTGCTAATTTATACAAACAGTTAGCATTATGGGGTGGTAAGGCGTATGTCGTTAACAAGTGAAGATAGAGACGCAGCCACTAGGCTAGCAATACATCAAGCACGTGATGACTTATTAGCATTTGTAATGCTAATGAATCCCACATTTAGTGTAGGTCCACACCACAGAGTTTTGTGTGACCAACTAATGAAATTAGAAAAAGGTGATACTGATCGTTTAATGATCTTTATATCACCACGTTCTAGTAAATCATTAATTACATCTACATACTTTCCAGCATGGGCGCTTGGGCGTAATCCATATTGGCAAGAAATAGCAGTATCACATAGTGATGACTTAGCTACAAGGTTTGGTCGTGCCATTCGTGACATCATAAACACGGATGCATACAAATCTATATTTCCACAAATAAATATTCGTAAAGATAACAGAGCGGCAAACTCATGGGCGCTTGAACATAAGAAGAAACAAGCAGGATCTTTCCTAGCAGCTGGTTCTGGTTCAGGTATTGCAGGGTTTGGTGCACACTTAGCAATCATTGATGACCCTATATCAGAGCAAGATGCCTTTTCTAAGACAAGAAGAGACAGTTTGAATGAGTGGTATTCCTCTGGTTTGCGTACAAGGTTAATGCCTGGTGGAAAAGTAGTGCTAGTTATGACAAGATGGCATGAAACAGACCTAGCAGGGTTCTTATTAGAGCAAGAATTTACTTCACCTATGGCAGATAAATGGGAAGTTGTACGTATTCCTGCGTTAAATAGTAGCGATTCGGTACCAATTCTAGAAAAAGCTAGGAAAACTCTAGTAAAACAAGGATATTTAAAAGATAAGTACCCTAAATTAAAACTAGGTGAGTCTTTTTGGCCAACATCTGACAAGGATGGTGGGTTTTGTTGGACAACAGAGGAAATAATACGTACAAAAAACAATACACCTGCATTTAAATTTGATGCATTGTATGGACAAGCACCATCTTCTGAGCAAGGTAACATTATTAAGCTAGATTGGTGGCAAAATTGGACACATGACAAAGCACCTGAGTGTGATTACATTATACAATCATGGGATACAGCGTTTTCTACTAAAAGTACAGCAGATTACAGTGCTATTACAACATGGGGCGTGTTTGGTGGAGACATGAATACTCCTAATTTGTGTTTATTGGGGGCAGAAAGAGGTAGATGGGACTATCCTACACTACGTCAAAAAGCTTTAGATAAATATCAAGAGCATGAACCTGATACAATCTTGATTGAGAAGAAAGCTTCAGGTCAATCATTAATACAAGACTTACGTATGACAGGATTACCTATATTTGAGTTTAATCCTGATAGAGACAAAGTAGCAAGAGCATATTCAATTACAGGTTTATTTCATAATGGAAGAATTTATGCCCCTTTTGACAGAAAATGGGCAGTCGAAGTAATGGATGAAGCTAGAACCTTTCCAACTGGTAATCATGATGACTATATGGACACATTATCTCAAGCTTTACTTTGGATGCGTAATGGTGGTTACATAGATCATAGTGAGAATACGTGGGTTGACAAGGCTGAGCAAAGAGTATATAATAGAAAGAACATGGAGCAGGGAAAGCAAAAAGGCTTTTACTATTAGTAAGGATACAAAATGGCAATTGAAAAACAAATAGATTTAGAAGAAGCAATTACTTCTGTAAAGATGCCAAGCGCTGATAATATTGAGCGATTGGATACAGGAGAAGTTGAAGTTGAAATAGCAGATGATGCAACAATAGAAGCTGCAGAAGCAATGGGTTTCTTTGATGAAGAAGAACAATTAACTGAAGAGTTTGATGCAAACTTAGCAGAGCAAATGCCTGAAGAAGATTTGCAATTTGTAGCAAATGAATTATATGAAGGTTTTACTAAAGATAAAGATTCAAGACAAGAGTATGATGACATCGCAGAAGAAGGTGTTACACTTTTAGGATTTAAAGATGATGAAGGTGGTGAACCTTTTCCAGGGGCATGTAGTGCAACTCACCCTGTATTAGCACAAGCAGTTGTAAAGTTTCAAGCAAAAACATATAAAGAATTATTTCCAACCGAAGGTCCTGTACGTACTCGTATAATGGGCATGGATACTATGCAAAAACAAGAACAGGCAAATCGTGTTCGTCATTTTATGAATTGGCAAACACAAGTACAAATGCCAGAATACGGACCTGAGTTAGATAGATTATTATTTTATGTTTCCTTATATGGTACTGCATTTAAGAAAACATATTGGGATCCAACACAACAAAGAGCTTGTACTGAGTTTGTAAAGTCAAGTGATTTTTATGTAAACTATTATGCATCCGATTTAGAAAACGCAGAAAGATATACACATAAATATACATTGTCAAAAAACCAAGTTAAGAAATTACAATTAGCAGGAATGTTCCGTGACTTAGATGTTATGGAAACTCCTATTGATGAAAGTTCAGCAACTGAAAGTGAAAACGAAATTGTAGGTCGTGCAAAACCAGGCATGGCTGAAGATGAAGTAGAAATTTTAGAAGTACATGCAAATATTGATTTACCAGGATTTGAAGATGAAGATGGATTAAAAC
>VTLG01008977.1_pt1 | contig 16229 bp, 18 predicted proteins | sample 4694571 | NCBI WGS metagenome assembly VTLG01 (sample SAMN12604809, study PRJNA352737) | marine metagenome | biome: ENVO:00000447; feature: ENVO:00000209|ENVO:00000569|ENVO:01000036; material: ENVO:00002151; isolation source: viral sequences binned using virsorter ...
GTGTCTTCGCTTATAAATAATACTGCCATAGTCTAGTTATTCTTGGTAGCCCTTGCCTACTTGTTTATTTTTCTTTGTTGCTATGTTTTCGTCTGCGTCTTTTACAGGTATTCTAACGCCGTCTGCCGCAGCCGTTGTAATGCTCTTGTAGTTTTCTTCTAAATTAGGTAACCTGTCGCCGCGCTCGTATGTTTTACCGTCTATTACTACACGCCCTTTAGCAGTTCTTAATACATACGTTCTACGTTTCCAAGTGTGGCGGCAGTTAAAACGTCCTTTAAACTTAAAAATATCGTAGAAGCCGAAGTCGCCGTTAGCCTTTTGACTACTCATTTTACTAACATCTTCGCGTCTAAATATGCTGTTAGCGTGTGCTGTTACCATGTGTCGGCAAAAGTCGCGACTACCTTCTACTACTGTAAGCGGTCTATACACGTAACGTATCTTAAAGAATTTACCGTCTGCACGTTTTGACTTACTACCTACGCCTGTAGGCTTAATAGCTGCGGTGTTAGCTGCAAAATCGTAGTTACCTTCGTCTTCGTCTACGTCTTCTTCTTCTACTAGTTCGTAACCTTCCGCTATAAGGTCTTCTTCTACTTCGTGTATTTTGTCTATATACTTTATTAGATTTTCTTCGCTAGGCTCTAATACGTCGCTAGCTTCTTGTTCATGGCTGCAAAATTCTTGCTCCGTAGTCTGCGCGTCTTTAGCTGCTTGCTTTTGTTCTTCAGTAGTTTCTAAGCCAATAAGACTACGTATTTCTTCTACGTCCATATTATCTAGTACCTTAGTGGCTACTAGTGGACTTATAGTAGAAATAGCGTCTGTAGTTTGGTTGCTAGCTGCTATAGATAAAGGAGGGTAACCTAGCTGCTCTCTTAGTTCGTCTTGAGTTAATACTTCTTTTAAAGTGTCTGCGTCAAAAATACTATTAAGCGGTTTAGATACTTCTATACTAATAGGTATAGCGATACCGTTAACAGCTAGTATTTTACGTATACACTTTAGTATAACTTCTTGAAAAGGTCGTATAACTGTGTTAGTATATAGTTCGTGCGCTTGTAATAGTTCGCCACGTCCGCCTAGCTGCCCTTCGGTTTTAACGCCTAATAACATAGGGCTAGTAACGCGGTGTCCGATCATAATGTTTTGTATACAAAGTTCGTTAAGTACTGTATACTGCTTGTCTGCGTTGCTTACTTGTATAGGTACTATTTCGGGTTTGCTGTTAGCGTCGTCGCTAAACGTTAAAACCATTTTACCGCTATTATTAGCGCCGCTAAATTTCTGCGTTATTTGGTGTTCTATTTGTCTGCGCTCTTCGGCTGTAGGAATACCCGAAGCAAAGTTTATAAAGTACGAAGCGCTAAAGCCGTTAGATATATTGTTTAAGTGATAGTCTGCGGTTAGGTTGTCTATTTGTATCCAATTATTAGCGCTTATATAGTCGGGTGTAAAGTACAATTCCATAGCAGGCGAATACAAGCCCTTATACATTATTTGGCTAGCTTCGCTTCTATCGTCTTCGTTAAAGGCAGCTATTCTTATAGGCGTGTGTTCTTTTTTTCTATACTGCGCCCAATCGCTACTTAGATAGTATTCCGTTATTTTGCCGTCTTCGTTAGGCTTGCCTACTCTTAATTTTTCTACAGGGATATGTTTTATCTGACTAATACGGCTACGGTCTTTAGACCATATTATATTTAGAGCAAAAGCGCCTTGTAGTTTAAGGTCGAAAGCTATTTTAGTTATTATTTCGTGTAGTGTAGTATTTTCGCCTACGTCAGCTAAAAACTTTTTAAGCGCTACGTATTGCTGTAAGTCGTTACCTTCTTCTACTATAAGGTCTTCGCCTGCGATCATTGCTGCAGTAGCGTTAACTACTGCCGCGTGCGTTGCTGAATTGTTATACAATTCTATAAGGTAGCTAGGGTAAAGGTTTTTATAGTCGCCGTCGCCGTAGCCTATCCACTCGTTTATAGGGCTTTCTATAGTTTTAGGTAGTACCTCGTTTGTAAATTGTATATTTAACAGTCTATCTTTATCCATTATTCTACTGTGTTAAATTCTACAGGCTTTTCGTCTATTATCTTACCTTTTTCGTAGCTTGTTAATTCTTCGTATAAGTCGCTAGGTATCTTTACTATATAGCTAGTGCTGCTTGGTATTTGTTGCACGTCGCTAACTGTTTGCGTAGTAGCGTTAGGGTAGTTGCGTAATACGTTTAGCCTTTCTACAATTTCTATACATTTATTTTTACTGCCTTTGTAATACATATTATAAACCGTTTCTAGTCATTATATTAGCTTCTACTGACTCTCTATTATCTGTAGATAGTGAAGCTGAATATATAACAAATTCGTATAACTTACCGTTAAAAAATTGCGCGTTTGCACTATTACGCCCTATATCTTTTACAGTAAATACTTTATTATCTATAGTATTATTACTTTCGGCAGTGCCGTCGTCTTCTAAATAGTAACGCGTAGCGCTACCGCCTACCTCTGAATATAAAGTTAACAAATACTTGTTGGTTCCTGCGCTTGTTGTAAGCGTAGTTTGAAAGCTACTGCCTTCGGTTCTTATAGTCCAAGTAGTACCGCTAATTCTGAAGAAGTCGTCGCCGTTAGTACCGTTACCTAAAAGCGTTTCTAGCGTTGTATCGTCTAGATCTATAACAGCAAAAATAGTAAACGCAGTTAAATTTAATGCAGTATTTAACGTCATAAAGTTGTCTGTACCGTCTAAATCTATACCGCCGCCGCTTGCTGTAGGTTGGTTAGTTTCTGTAGTTTGCCTAGCTAGGTTATTGTTTCCGCTTTGGTCTGCCCATTGCGACACTAAAGCACCGTTAAGCGTAATACCTGTATTATTTTGTAACCATACCTGTAAGTCGCTTATATCAGTTAAGGCAAAACCGCCCATACCTTCTAGATTTTCGCGCCTAGAATTTATACCCATAGTTAACCCTAGCTTCATAGCTTAATTATGGTAACCTATAGCTACGCCCTCTGTCATAGTTATAGCTGTAATATTAGCAAATATAACCGTACCTGCAGGTATAGTAGTTTGTAGCGCGCTTTCGCCTGTGCAGTTTGTAATCGTTATAGCGCTTATTATGCTTTGCGTTACAAAATGTACAGCGTAAAAGTTTTCTGTCTGTGCTGCCGTTGTAAATACTACGCTAATACCGCCTTTACCTAGCTGTTCGTTCAATAGTTGTACTTGATTTTTTGCACTCATTATATTAAATATTTAAGTATACTGTGTTATTATTTGTTGTATTAGTATTGTCTGTAGGTGTATATTCTGTATAGCTTACCTCTGTTACGTTATTGTCTTTTATAAACGCTTTACCCTGCTCTACTATATGCGTAGCGTTTAGCGTGCTGTCGTCTGTTAAAGTATTGTCTGTTACTTCGTATACTGTGTATTTAAAAAAACCTTCTGGCTTTAAAGTTACCTGCGTACCTTCCGTAAAAACTAAATGGCTATATCTTGGATTATGCGTAATGCTTGTAGCGTTTGTATTCATTAAATACGCTGCCTGTTTTGTCATATCGTTTTCAAACTTAAAAAAGTAGAAGTGTCCTACTCCTGCCGCCTGTTTCTTAGTTTCGCGTAAAGTAAAATATACGTTATTTGCTATACCTCTAGTTATATGTAACATACATTATAAAATATAAATTAGTAAGTTTTATTTAGTTTTATACGAAAAAAAGCGGCAAAAAACCGCTTTTAATCTATATATATACTAATTTATGTTCTTAGTCTTCGTCTATTGTAATAGAGCTACCGCCGTTGAAGGCTGTATTGTCGAACGGTGTGGAAGTATAATCTGCTACTACTGAAGCAGGGAAACGCTCTAAACCTGCAAAGGTTAAAGAGTATCCTACCATATCGCCAAACGCAGCGCCACTAGCTGCAGTTCCTGTAGTTAGTTCTAAGCCGTTTTCTGCACCTAAGCATAATATTACGTCATGTCCGCCTGTAGATACTCTAGCGTTAAGTTGAACGAATACTACTAGCCTATTTTGTGCTAGTAACTTTATTTCGTTTTGGTCTGCCGTAGTTAAGCCGTGTAGCATAATTGACAACGAAGGCTCATAGAAAAATGTACCATTTTCGCTACTTCCTGTAATCGTTTCAGTAAAGCTACCTGTACCGCGTGGTAAGTTATACTTGAATAACGAAGTAGGCGCTCCTGCAGAAAATTCTAAATCAGAAATAAGCCCTGCTTCAGGGTTGGTTAATACTACGTCTGCAACCTGTGCAAAGTAAACCGCCTTAATACCGCCTGTGCTGCTTTTGCAATCTAAGCTACGTCCTTTTGTTAATTCGCAAGCCATAATTTTATATTTGTTTTAAGGCGTTAGGCTAGGGCTTTTACACCCTAGCTTTTACGCGGTTATTTATTAAGCGTGGTATACAAAGTCTGCAGCTACACCTACCTGCACTCCTGCAGTAAATCTAGCTATCATTCTTACGTTTTGCTCCCCAAACGGTGCCATGTCTACTACTTGTACTTCCGTTAAGTCAGAAGTAGCAGAAGTACCGAAGAAAATGTTAGAAGCCTGTCCTGCAAACATTTCGTTGTCAGCAATACCAGGACATACAGCGATTTTAGTTCCTTCGAACTCTGGCGTATACTGCCCCATATGGTTAAAAGGAAACGCAGATAACGCAGAAATAGCGTTTATGTATATTCTATAAGTCTTCTTATTCATATAGATATAGGTGTCTTCTTTGCCGTACACAGCAGTAGGAATAGCAGCCGCTAAAGCTCCTAACTCAGTAATAATATTACCTACACCCGAAGCAGCAGTAAAAGCGCCACCTGCAGAAGACGAAGTCATAGATCCAGTAGCTAACTTGTTGAATTGTCCCGATACAGCCGTGTTACCTTGCCATATAGCAAATTCTACGCCGTCAGCAATAGTCTGCGCCATATAAGACATAGCGTAAGCTACTAAATCTTCTTCTCTAGAGTGGTTCCAGTCAGAAAGCAAAGTCTTACGACAAACCTCCTGTGCTACTTGGAACTGTTCTACTTCTAGTACGCTTTCTGCTAAAGAAAGTGCAGTAGACTGCTCGTCGAAGTTACAAGTAGCGTCTTTTAATAAAGCGCCGCTACCTACTTGGATAACTTCTTTATAGTTTACATTTTCGCGAACAGTCATATAGTTTAAGCTGTCTGCTTGTCTTAGGGCTGCGTTGATATAAAGCCCTGCGTGTTCTCCTGCATACGAAGAACTTGAAATAGTTAAAGCCATTTTTTATTTAATTTTATTTAAGTTATGTAAGTATTTTTGTTTTGGCGTTAGCTTGTTATAGTCGTCTGCAGATAATTCTACCTTCTTGTTTTCTGCAAACTTTGATAAGTTAACGCTTTCTGTAGCAGGTGCTTCGTTAAGTTCTTTAACTTGCGCTGCTAGGTTAGTATTTTCTTCTTGTAATTCTGCTAGGTTTTCGTCTTTAGCTAAATTTTCGCCGCGTATTTCGTCAAGTTCGCCAGATAGTCTAGCTATGTCGTTACGCACTTCTTCTAGCAATTCTTTTACTACTACGCCTACTTCTGCGAATAAAGCAGCTTCTTTGTCTTCAATTGACATTTCTTCTTTTTCGTCTTTGTAGTCTTCGTCGTCTTTGTCTTCTGCGTCTACTTCTTCTTCTACTTCTTCTTCTACGTCTGCTATTTCAGCTACCATACCTTCTGCGTCTACAGTAAATTTAGTGCCGTCTTCTAGTTCGTAGGTGCCTTCTGGCATAGGTGTAGTTTCGCCATCTTCTGACAAAATGCTAACTAATACGCCTACAGCCATTTCGTCTGCTTCTGACGTAATTATAGTACCGTCTACTAGCTTCGCCTGAAATGCTAGCTTTACTTCCGTAGCTTCTTCGTTTATACCTAAAGCTACTTTAATGCGTTCTTTTAAGTCCATTATGTTTTTATTTTGTAGTAAAAGTTACACTATAAAATATATTATAGTTTACTTTGTTTTATTTTCGCTGTTAACAATTTTTTTAGCCCACCTTAGCATCTCGTCGCCACCCCATAAGTTATACGATATTGTACCGCAGTCGTTATAGTCGCCTGTGTTATATGTTTTAGCCCTTGACAAGTAACTATAAACGCGCTTTACCGTTTTGTAGCTTAAAGGGCGTCTAGCTGCAATTTGCTGCGCTCTTACTTTTCCTGTTTGTGTAGCGCACTTGTTACCGCGTTCTTCGTTTTCTATTATAGCGCGTTCTGCGTTAGCAGTAGCAGCTTTAGGGTAGTTTGTGTAGCTAGCAAGTTGTAGTATTTCGCCTAGTTCTTTTATTATGTCATGATCGCTACAAGGCATATATACTACCTTGCCGTCTAGCGTGTGTTCGTGTACGCCTTCGCAGCCCATTTCTTTAGCTTTTTCTAGCGCTTCTTCTTCGCTATCGTATAGCGGTAAGTCCATACCGTCGCTTACCATACTGCCTACCTTAGCCATTTGCTCTGCAGCGTTTACAAAGTAGCCTTCGATAGACAGACCTTTTAACGTGCCGTTTTTTACTTGTTGCCAGACTTCGTCGTTCTCTATACGCATAGATACAAACCATGTACCCTTAGGCAGTTCGTAGCCGTATAAGTTAGACTTGTCGTTTTTACTGTCTTCTACTATCCAAGATTCTATAACGCTTACGCCTGCTACTTTGTATTCGTGTTGTACTGTGGCGTTATTACTATTGTGGTATTTAATAAAACTTTCTGCAGCCTGCCTTACTGTTTCGGCTGTAAAGTAAACGTAGTAGTGCGCGTCTTTGCGTTCGTTATACCTGTATATCTGCTTGTAAGGTATAAGCGCAGGGCTTACTATTAGTCGTTTGTCTTCGTCTATTTTAGATAGTGTTAGAGTGTTTTCCTGTTTGTTAAAGTATACAAAGTCTTCTTCTATAGCAGGATCAGTTACAAGGCTTATAGCGTCTATAGCTATGGCTTCGTGGTCTTCGTCTATTACTAGTTCTATTATATCGTATGTTTGGTGTGCTGCTTCGCAGGCTTCTAGCGTGTTATATTTACAGTCGCCGTTACCAAACCTATACTTACCATTTTCGCATTTTTTACAAGGCATAATTTTATATTTTATATTGTTGCTCGTCTTCTTATTTTTGTTAATCTATCCTGCGTGTTAGTCATTTCGTCAGCTACTACAAACGCTTTTACTACGCCGCCCGTAATACCTTGCGACTGCGTAGAAATACTGCTTTTATCTGCAAACGCAGAACCGCCGCCTGCTTCGTTTATAGCAGATAGTAACGGCTTAAACATACGCGTAGAACGTGCATTTATTACGCTTTCGCCTTTAGATAGTCTAGCGTTTACGCTGTCGCTAGTGCCAGTCCCCACACCCCCTACTAATCCGCCTGTATTCATTTTTTTAGGTGTTGGCGTATCTACAATTTTACGAACACTAGATAAACCTGCCGCTATAATTGCTGCCATAGCTATAAAGTTTAACGGAACTGGAAAATCTTTCTGCGCTCTAGAAGCACCTTCGTAAGTATTCATAGTAGCCTGTGCTACAGCCGCCGCTTTACCTGCCGCAGTTTCCCTACCAAATAAATCAGCAGCAGCGCTAAAAGCCATATTTCTAACTTGCACTTTTTGATTTGCTAACTTTGTTTCTGCGTCTGCCTGTTCTTGAATCGCTTCTAGCGCTTTTTTATTAGCTTCTTCTTGTGCTTTTTCTTCTTCTGCGTTAAATTTGTCAGTTATTTGTTTGCGCTCTACACGAAATTGTTGCATAAGCTGCCCTTGCATTCTGAATATCCTTTCTTGTGACGCGCCGCTCCTGTCGACCTCCTCCTCCATACGTTTAAATTTAAACTCTAGGGCTTTTATCTCTCTCTTTTCTTCGTCTTCAATAGCTATTAGCTGTAACTTTTCGCGTATATCTCTACCCTGTTTAGCTAACGACAAGTCTGCCAATAAAACTTCTTTTCTTTGTCTAGCTATTTCTTGTATTCTAGCTATTTCTTTAGCTTCTGCTTCGCGCTTAATAGCATTTATTTTATTGTTTAATTCTATCTGTTTTGTTATACTTTCTTGTTTTATATTAAATAAGTTAACTTCTAGCTGCGCCTGTTCGTCTAAGTCTTCCGCCAAGCTTTCATTCATAGCGTTTTCTTCTTTTCGTATTCTTAACGCTTCTTCTGCGTTTGCTACCCTTTTGTCTAGTAAGTCGTTCTCTATTTTAAAAGCTTTTTCTGCAGCGTCTAACCTTGTTTCTTCAGCTAAAGACATGTCTTCTGCTACAAGTTTTAGCGCTTCTACCTCTGCCCTTCTAGCTGCGGTTTCTACGTTTAACTCTCTCTGTCTATCTTTTAAGGCGTTAAACGCTTTACCTAGTTCTATTGCTGCTTTAGTTTCTTTTCGTATTTCGTCGCCTAAACCTGTTACTGCGTTTTTAGCGTCTTCTGCAGCGCCTTTAAAGTCGCCTTTAAACACTTTAACAATAGCGCTACCTATTGCGCTTATGCGGTCTGTAATAACAGATACGGCAGCGCCAACAGCTTTAAAAGCTACCGACAATAATTCTGCGCCTTTTTTAGTTTGTGTAAAATAACTAATTAACGTACCTACAGCTACTACTATAATTCCTATACCTGTAGATATTAAGCCTGCTTTTATAGTAGCAAACATAGCTTTTGCTATAGGTATAACTTTACTAAAGCCTGCCTTTACACTATTAAGGCTTACGCCAAGTATAGAAAATTCGCTAGCTGCGTTAGCGGCTGCGTCGCTAGTTGCCTGTGTCGACTTGGTAACGTTTTCTAAACTTTTTTTAGCTTGCTTGTCGTCTACCTTTACGCTTATAATTACTTTTTCTTCGTTTGCCATTTACCTGTTATAATTTTGTTACCTTTTTTGTATTTTGTTATTAGCGGCAGCGTGTCTTTAAAACTCGCAAAGCCCATAGCGATAACGTCGCCTACTAGCTTAAAGCTTATGTGTGCTTCTTTTTCCATTATATAGCGTTAGTTCTTAATTCGTTTACGTATAAAATTACAGTCCAATCTATAGTAGCACCGCTAACGCCTTTACACTCTACCTTTATGTAATCAGGCGTGCCGCTCGTTGCTGTGTATCTATTATTCCAACTATTACTATGGTTTTTGTTATTTGTCTTAGTACCCGTTGTACTTATTTGCGCTAACGTTCCGCTAGTAACGCTAAAGGTAGCGTGTTGAAATTTATTCATACTTTCACCTAGCCCGCCGCTATCTACTCTATAGCCTAACACGTACGCTTCAAAACCTAACAAGGTAGCTTTAGTTTCGTCTACTATAAAGCGCTTGCCGTCTACGCCACCTAAATACACTTCGGTATAGCTAGCGTCCGTAGTGCGCCCTTGAAACATTAAAACGCTGCGCTGCGCCCTTGCTACCTTATCGCTAAAACCCTGCACAAATTCGCCGTAGCGTATTGCTTTACTGTTATAGCCTTGCACCGTTGCAAAGTCAGCGCCAAAAACCTCGTTATAGTTACCTGTTACGTTACAGTTCTGCGCTAGTTGTATACTATTGCCTTGCCCTGCGCTTATATTGTTAGCTGTAAAGCTAGGCTGTAGCTGTGCTGTAGCAGGTAAGACACAAATTCTATTTTTAAATTTACCGCCTACAGCCCTACAGTCTTCTGCGTTGCCTGCTACTTCTGCGCCGTTAGCGTCGAAAAACTTAACCTGCTTTGTATTCGTTATTATTCTCGCTATTTGTTTCATTATATCTTTACTAGTTCTACTTTGCTTATTCCGTTTTCGCCTGCGTTATACTCTATTTTGTTAACTAGGTAGGTTTGGTTTTTTAGCGTTACCTTGTTGTTAAATCTAAAGTTAGCTATGTCTACTTCAGAAAGTCTTATATTTATTTTTATAAAAGTTCTGTCTTCTGTATAGCGTTCTACGATATATCTATAGTAGTAGGTGTTAAATAAGTTTTTTATAGTGTTTAAACTATTAGATATATATACAGGTTGCGTATAGCCGAAGTTAAGGTCTAGTGTAGTAGTGTTTATATTTAAAGGCGTGTCGTTATAATGGCTAGCCATATGGTAGCTTGTGTGGTCTACTATGTTTATAAAGTCGTCAGTAGCTACAGCTATAGGTGTGTAATTTTTGTATACTAGTCTAGGCTTGTTTTTAAGGCGCTCAAATACGCCTGCTTCGTCGCGCTGCACTACACTACTATAAGGGTGTGAAGTGCTATAATGAACTACCGCAGTAGCGCTAAATACTTCTAACTTTATTTCTTCTTCTTGTTTTTTATCGGTATTTAGTGTAAGACTGTAGCTTCCGTAGTCTACACCTGCGTTTTTCTTGTATTGTTTAAGGGCGTAGTCGTCTTCGTCGTTATTATACAAAAAATCTATTTTGCTTGGCAAGTCCCTATAGTCGCTAACTATCTGCGTATAGTCTGCTTTATCCGTCCAGTTTAACGTAGTGCCTGCAGCTACGTAATCGTTATAGGGTTCTATCTTTAGTTCTTTGTCGTTTTCTGTAGTATCTACGTATAAGTTAAATAGCTTTGTAATATCGCTAAATATATCTTTTAACTTAACTTCGTTATGGTTGTTTTTTATACGATCGTCTATGCTACCATTTTGCCCTATAGGGTTTACGTATACTTCTGTAGCAAATAAACTTCTATTTACACCGTCGTAAAACGCCAAGCCGCAAGAATCGGGCACGCCGTTACTAATCTGTCCGCACGAAATAGGCGCTACATACTGCGTCATATCGAAATCTATTGCGTAAGGCATTAAGTAGACATCTGCAGTAGCTTCTAAAGATAAAGAAAAAGTGTCGTTTTGTAAATTTAAAATGTAAAAATCGTTAACGCCTACAGTTATAAAACCGTTTGTAAGTCCGAAAAAGCTTACATTATTTTGTATAGTGCCTGTAGACAACGTAATAGTATTACTGCTACTACCGCTAGATATAACAGCATTTAAAGTAACGTCAGTACCTACCGCGCCGTATATATGAAACATAGCAAATAACTCAAAGTTAAAATTATCTGTAGGCGCTGTTATTATTCCGTTATTATATAAGTTATTCGGATCTTGTAAACCTATTGCTGTAGTTTCTAAGTCTACGGTGTTACTGCTACTTGCGCTGTTAATTACTTTTACATACGGTATAAATAAACTAGCACTACTTCTATGTGCAGAAGGTGCGCCGCCTGTGTTACTTTGGTATGTGTTATTACTTGTAGCTGCTAGTTCTGGATCTTGTATTGCTGACGTGTCGCCGCTACCGTCTAGCAATATGTCGAAGTCGTCGCTATTTACTTGCCAGTTTACATCTGCGTAAGGTATACCTGTATACGCTGCCGCGTAGCTAAGGCTTGCATTACTACTAAAATCTGCTAACCCTGTGTCGGTAAATATATCTGTAAAAGTGGTAGTGCTTAAAAAGTCGCTTACGAAGCTAAAGCCTGCGTATTCGAAAATTTTATCTAATATATATTTTAACCTTACAAAAGGCGTATAGTTTCTAGTTGATATAATACGTAGCCCTGCACTGTCAGTTAGTATTCCTTTAGTCTGTGTTAAAGGATAAAGCACGTCCGTAGTAGTGCCGCCTGCAGATAGTGTAATACCTGTATTAGTTTGACTATTTAAAACGTTAGCTTCTGTAAACGTGTGATCTAAGTCGTTATAGTCTAAGTCGTTTAGTGTAGCTTCGCCTAAAGTGTCTAGCAGTCTTACAGTATTACTAAACAAGTTAACAGTATAGTGTTTTTTTGCGTCTTTGTCTACAAAACCTTGTAAGTATAAACCGCCTGCAAAAACTAGGTTTTCGTTTATATATAGTTCTGCTCTGACGTTGGTAAAAGGATTAAAACTACTATCTACTTGTAAGTCGTATATATGGTTAAAAAATTTATTATTAACTTTTGTATACGGTAAGTCGAAATCTTTACTATATCCGCCATTCTTGCTGCCTATTTCGCGCAAGTCGTCTACGTTAAGCGTTAGCGGTATTGTTTCGCCGCCGAATACGTCTAGCTCGGTAGGGTTGTTATTACTATCGTATGCTACTAGTCTTACCATTAGTTACGCTGTATTCTTTTGTTATGTGCTTTATGCAGCCCTATTGTGTATTGTATAATACGATCATTTGCACTAGTCTGCTTTGTATATTCGCTTTCAGTAATTACTACAGGCTCTAAGTCGCCGTTAGTATTTTGCATAAATACGCTAGGGCTTGTAAATAACTCTTCTAAGGCTTGCGCTTCTGCTTCACTTATAAAGTCAGTATTAGCTTCTATAGTTTCGTTAGCTGTTACGCCGTAATTATTAGTACCGCCTTGATATACGCCGTAGCTGTACTTAGTACTTTGATAGTCGCCGTATGCTTTTTTAAAAGTGTTTTTTTGTACTGCAGTAGTACGCGTACTACGCTTGTTAAAGTTATAGTAGTCGTATGCACCTAGTCTATTAAGATAAGCTAGCCTAATCGTTTCGTAGCCTTTGCAGTCGTCGCTTTCTATATTAAACCTATATATAGCGCTTATAGTACTACCTGTATTTTCTGCGTTTACTGTGTAGTATGTAGCTGCCGCAGGTATACTAGCGCCGTTGTTAGTTATGTTTTTTAAACCGCAGCCGAAGTATACTAGACCTGCTTGTGATATTGTAGGGTTTGCTACTGTGTGTTGTAGTATGCTTCCAAACAATGCACCGTTACTAGCTGTAGCGTCTATATCGTAATCTATTGTGCTACCCTGTTGAACGTTAGCGTCGTTATAAAATTTAACTACAAATTTATCGGGTAGGCTTTGCTGCGATCCAGTTATACCCCATTTACCATTTAAAAAAGCTACTGTGTGGTAGTCTATTGTGCGTAGCTTTCTATTTATGCTACTATCAAAACCAGTAAGTAATTTACTGTTAACACTTGATAAAACAAAGTCGAACCCGTTAAAAGTTTCGAAGCCGTCTTGTATTTGTGTAACTGCATTAAATACACTTTTAGCTAAACCAAAAGCTGTTACTGACTGTTCTGTTACTGTACCGTCTGCAGTAGTCGAAAACTCTTCTGTACCTTCTACCCTAAACTGGTTAAGGTTACTTTTGTTACTAGCAAAAGCATCTATTTTATGTATAGCGTGCTGCGCTGTGTTTGCTGTTACACCGCTAAATGTACTGCTACCGCCTGTAGTAGATATATAGCCGTCTATATCAGTACTGCAAAAGTCTTGTATTATATTTTCTATTTTAAATACGCCGTTACCTTGATCGTTAGCGCTTGCTTTTAGTGTAGCTACTAACGTTTGGTTTACAAAAACTTTTAATATGTATTTATGGTAAAACTGCGTAGTAGCACCGTTCTGCAATGTATACACTATATCGTCGTATGCAGCCAATATTTTTAGACTAGGTTGCTGTATAAAACTTACTGCCATTTTGTTATATTTTTTGCGTTACTGTTCTTAAAAATTTAGCGTAGTCTTTTGCGTACGCTTTAACTATATCTGCAGGCAGTTTTTTATATCCAAAATTAAAAGCCCTACTAAAAAAGTTTGTAGGCTCTATACCGTATAGCTTTATATTTCTAGCTATTGCAAAGACTAAACTTTTACGCTTTATAAACCTGCCTTTATCGTCGCGTCCTGCCTTTATACCTTTACGTACTACCCACTTATCTATAACGCCACTAGGCGGCTGTTTTGTAGTATATTTGTAAGGCGTGTTATATCTTTGTCTAGTACCGCTTACTCCTTTGTCTACGTAGGTTGCGTATTCTGCCGCTTTAAATTGTAACTCTAAGCCACCGCTAGGATATACTTTTAATTCGTAGCCTATACTGTCTTCTAAATCGCCGCTAGCAGTTTTGCCTTTACTACGCAAAATGCTTTTAGCCATTTTAGTAGTTTTATCAGCAAACGCTTTGAATACTTTTTCTGTATTTGCTGTCTTCACTATACGGTAGCTACTACTATTTCTACGTCTACTTCAGAAGCAGGCGTAACTAAAACTACGCTTTCTATAGTGTGCGGTGTAGTCGTAATAGCTGCGCCGCTTGCGTTACCGTCTATACTAGTGTCGAATAAAGTAAAGCTATTGCCTGCGCCTATTTCTATAGCTACTGTAGCGTCGCTAGGATCGGTTAAATTAAGCTGTATAGCGTTCGCGTCGTCTAAATTAGTTATACGCATATATTTAAAGTCGTCGCTGTCAAACTTACCGCTACTAGGATCTGCAGCAAGCCCTATTACTGTGTGCGTAGTAGACGCTTTTAGCTGCACTACCCTACTGTGATAGTTAGCTACACTTGCTATACTTTTAGCTGTTGTTTTGTCATAAGTAACTCCGTTTAGCGTTATGCTTTCTGTTATGTTTACTGTTAAGGTTGCTGCCGTTACTGTTGTCGCCATTTTTTACTATTTATATTATATTACTATTATCTATATTATTATATTACTATATATATACTTCTTAGTTGTGTTACTTTGTTGTTACGGTTTTTTTATAATACGTTAATATTAAGTAGCAAAAGGTACTAAGGGCGCGCAAGCCGCCGCGTCAAATTGAACTACTATATTTACGTCTGCCGTCCACCCTGTTACTTCGTTATCGAAACGCTCTGTAAAAGGCTCACACGTTATACTTTCTTCTATTCTTATTTCGTGTCTAAAGTCTGTATAGTTAGTATCAAAGTCGCTATTAAGTAACACGCTTAAAACGTCGCCTATAACTTGTAGCATATCGCTTAACACTTCTTCTTCGTTATTTTCGTCTTTGTTTACTAAGTCCATAACTACTACTTGGAATGTATATTCTATTTGACCGCTTGTAAAAGTAGCTGTATTAGTAGATACGTGCATTAAAGGGTAAGTCGTTTCTACTAAGTCTACTTCGAATATATCGCCTATAGTAGTAGTCTGTATAAATAGATGCTGCGTGCCTATATCCTTAAATAAATTATATAGCTGTTCTAGCGTTGCGTTTTTAACGTGTTGCCCTTTGTATAGTATTCCCATTTATTTACTTTCTAAGTAGTTTAAATCTTTTTGATATGCTATAAAATTAAAACATTCGTCTACTGTTAATTCTAGCACGCTGTCAAATTTTAAAATATCGCCATTTGCTAGCGTGTATATTATATTATACCACCCATATTTTTCGCTAAATTGCTCTTCATCTGACGCGTAGCTTTTCTCCTTTGTTTCCTGTTCAGCTTTTCCGAAAATTGTCGCGTAATGCTTAGATATTGAACGGCGATACTCAAAAAAAAAGCGGCTGCACCGTTAACCGTATCTACGCTTAGTTCTTCTTTAAATAACTTAGCCCTGTGTTTAGCTGTTTTAAAGTCGTACTCTTCTATTCTATATTTGTCGCCTTTACGTTTTGTTACAGGGCGGTATAGTATAGCCATAACTTCTGCCATAGTTTGCCACCCGTCCGCTAGTTTGTTGTCTAGGTCTACAAATTCTTTTAGTTTTAATTCGTGTAGGTTAGGGTGGAAGCCATACTCTATATTGTCTATTTCAAAAACTAGGTTTAGTTCTTTTACTGCCTGATCTACTATGCTTTTTTTTGCTTTTTCTAACAATAGCTTAGGCGCTCCTGTTAGCGTAGATACTAACACTAACTGCTTTTTAGCGTCGTCGTCTTCTTCGTTATATTGCGCCATATAGTCTATAAAGTTACCTAGCTTTACCTCGTTAAAAGCGCTAGGTACGTAGTAAGATTGTTTGTTTATAACTATTTGCATACTATAAAATATAAAAATTAAAATTTGAGTATATTGCTGCACTTTATTAAGGCTTCTGCCTTACACATATTTCATTGTTTTTGTAGAAGGGCGGTTTAATTACTGCCCTTTTTTTTATTGCACGTAATACTTACCCTGCGGTTTTAACTCGTAATACATACGCATAGCTAACGCGTCGCTAAAGTCGGGCGACCTACCTATAGCTACTTTAACCTGCTCTTTACTTATTAGCTGCAGCTTCGTATCCTTATCGAAATTCTTACGCCTTACCTGCTCTAGTTCTTGTATTATAAAGTTTTTGTACGCTGTGTTATTATTCCTTATGTATAGCCTAGACTTGTTTATAGCGTCTGCAAGCGTATAATAGCACTGCGTCTTTAGGTTTATATAGTTTTCGCCTTTAAGTGCCTTAGAATTGTTTACAAACGCCTTGCAGCGTAATATATCAGTAACGCCACCACCTACACCGTC
>VTLG01014192.1_pt1 | contig 16226 bp, 32 predicted proteins | sample 4694571 | NCBI WGS metagenome assembly VTLG01 (sample SAMN12604809, study PRJNA352737) | marine metagenome | biome: ENVO:00000447; feature: ENVO:00000209|ENVO:00000569|ENVO:01000036; material: ENVO:00002151; isolation source: viral sequences binned using virsorter ...
CACTTTCTCAAGTTCGTCTTGCTTCCAATACTCAGGCCATACTGGTCCGTGGTCCAAGAGCGCTGGAAATTCGACCACGTGCCATTGATCAGCTTTTACTTCAGCTTGGTTCTTAACTAACATACCTGTTAGATCTTTCGTGCTCCATCTAGTCATAACCAAAACTATTTTACCACCTGGTTGTAAACGCTGACGTGGACCTGATGTATACCACTCGTAAGCTGACTCTAATGCTTTACTTGACATTGCATCTTGTTCCGAGTGCGGGTCATCTATAATTAATAAATCTGCACCACGACCCGTGATTGCACCACCAACACCAGCTGCGAAATATTCACCACCATCAGATGTCTCCCAACGTCCCGCAGCTTTTGAGTCTTCTTGTAATTTTGTTTGAAAGATTTTTGCGTAGTCTTCTCGATCGATTAGGTTCTTTGCTTTACGGCCGAATCGTATCGCGAGTTCTGCCGTGTGCGTTGCTTGAATAATCTTGAGCTTTGGATCACGGCCCACCATCCATGCTGGCAAGAGATAAGATGCAAATTCTGATTTGGTATGCCTCGGTGGCATATTAATGATTAGCCGGTTTATTTCACCCGTAGCCAATTTATTAAATTTATCTGCAATGTGTCTGTGGTGGGACCCCTCTACAAAATCAGGCCATACACATTTGACAAAAGACAGAAAGTCATTCTTCGCTTTATTCTGTATCTGCTTTTCAGCGTGCATGACTTGAAGTTTTTTGAAGGTCTTCCTGACATCTGCAGGTAATTTTTCTATATTTACCTTATTCAAGTCCATGGTACCAATATGTTTTCAGTATACATCAATGTGTAAATTAAGCAATACAACCTAGAGTAGTGGGACCCCTTTTGTACAAAAAGGGGGGTAGGGTCTAATTAATGTTTGGATTTTTGGTTTTGGCTGGGACCCCTGGCGCGTTAGCGCCAGGGTTCGTGTTTAACTAGCCCAAATCTTTAGGGCTGATTTTTTTATTAGGATTGCAGGACCAACAACAAAGTCATTACGACCTGTAATAAAGTTATCGTTGTCGAACGTTGCTTTCCAAAGTGCAGTAGCCTCGGGGTTTAAAGGTAAGCCCATTAACTTACCTTCCTCATTGATGATAAGGTAGTCACCATTAGGAAAAGGAATTCCCTCAACGTAACCGCCTACAAACTCTTGAGCCGCTTTTAATGTTGGCTCGTCTTTTGAGTCCTCAATGATTTTAAACTCCGCTGCGTCTGTGTTTATTTTAGTTTCCATGGTCCTAGATTATCCTACACGCTCATCGTTGTCAATCTTTTTTATTCTTGTTTCAACTCGTCTGCCCCAATATGGAGTATCAACTGTTTCTTTAGTTACTTCGATTGGAGTTTCTAGAGCCTCGGTCCTTGGGTGTAGTCTGATGAACTCGTCCCAATGTGCATACGCGAACTCGTTCCAACAACCTTGGCTACAAAAATGTGAGAACATATTATTCGCGTTCCAATTGTTTTGAGGAATTTTTCTGGTCCTCAAAACCTTTGAACCTTTGACACCTCTTATTCTATCTTGTGTTCTATGTTCATGGCACTTTGGACCATGGCACCAATTATATTCCATTAGTGCCTCACTTTCCAACTTGTTGTTGCCGTTCTATATCCATGTGCGTCTAGGTCATAATAAACATAATATGGAACGCCTTGCTTTGATGTTCCGTATCTGCTTTTTTCGTCATGCTTTCCTCGTCTTGTTATATGTTTTTTATCCTTGTTTGAATAATAAACTATATAAAATGTTTTATTGTTTTCCATGTCTTTCTCCTTTGTTATGTTAGGGATATTATAGGATATCCCTAACATTGTCAATAGTTAATTTAAACTATTTTGTTGCATTTGTTTTCTAGCAAAAGCAATTTTTTGATCTCTTGTTAAGACCTCTTTATCTTCCAAAAGACTAGCCAAATTTTCTGGACTATAAATTGAAAGTGCTAAACTAGAACTTTCATTTAACATACTCTCATTTAAAACAACTCCGACTTTATCTGCAAGTGCTTTTGCTTGGTCATATGTTCTATAAGATTTTAAACCTAATCTTAAAGTTTTCATTTTGCCCTCAACATAACTATACATACTCTCATGCTCTTTAATTACATTGTCGGCACTTTGAACATACATCTTAAAAAACTCCAAAGTGTTTTCATCAACTTTAAATTGTCGGCTATGACAATAAGAACTACCAACTACCCAAAGTTTAAAATCGTTTTCCCATTTTGCTTTAGGTGTAATGACAGATTTATCGTCATTTGAAGATGTTGAGTAACCCAAAAATTTATTACAATTACTTTCGTCATTATAATATTTTGGATTTCTTTTTGAGTAGTCATTATCAATAGACAAATGATAATCTGGATTAAGATTTTTTGCTCTCATCTCATCTCGATAATATGCTCTTGCAAAATTTCTACCCATGTCAAATCTTACATGAACTTCATCATTTGTTTGATACTCTTTTCCGTCCTCATCAACTTTAGTAATTGGTCTTACAACATAAAAACAATTATCCTCATACAAGTCTCCGCCTGCGCTACTGTATTTAGAAATCATCTTTCTAATTGTATCAACGTCCTCTTGCGGTTGATGATATCTTACGACTTTTTCAATAGCGACTTTTGCCTTATCTCGCATAATGTCGTATTGTTCTTTTGCTTGTACCAATTTATCTTTTACCTTATCTTCATAAAAAGATTGAAACTGGTCAGCAATCACTTTACGCTTTTCTGCGTTAAGTGTTATCTTTCTTTGTTTTTCCATTTTTACCTTTCTGTTATTTATTTGCATAATTTAAAATTATACTATTGACAAATGTTTGTCAAGGGATTATATAGGATATATTAATTAATTTACTTGTTTAGATAATTAATTAACGGGACAACTTCTGGTTGTGGTGTAAAGTAGATTGAAAGAGATCCAAACACACGCACAGCTAGAACTGATCCCTGGTTACTATACCATAGCCCGATAAACATATGATACTATCGGGTCGGTCAATATAGGGAGCCCTAGAATAGTAACCTGGGATCAGTAAGCGTCGCGCGATAAAGTAAAATGCGCTACTGATCCCTGGTCTATTGAATACAGATCTGTATAGAAGATATACTATGTCAATGGACCTGGGATCAGTTTAACTGATAAGATCAGTCTATTAGTGCTTGTGTGTGCACCTCCATTTGTGCGAAGAGACTGATCGCTAAGAAAGGAATTTATGAGCAGGAAACAGGGAGCACAAAGTATAAGAATATTAATACAGCATGCCAGATGGCTTGAGGCCAATGGCTACAAGCAACAAGCGGCAAGCTGCAAGCGTCAAGCCGCAAGCTTGACAAGACAGGAATATAGGATTATAAAGGAGTATGAAAACAGAAGAAGCATTTAAAATAATCGGGGGCAGCCTGAGTAAACCTAACAAGATGCCGGGCTGGTCAATTGGTATTCCTGCAAAAGAATGCAAGACTGGTTCTAAGCTCAGGAAAATAAAAAACTCTGTCTGCTATGACTGTTACGCGCTCAAGGGCTGTTACGTGTTTAAGGTAGTTCAGGATGCACAATATCGTAGACTGAAGGCAATCAAAGACCCGCGATGGGTCCAGGCAATGGCGCACCTGATCAACAGTAAAAAACCAGATGTGTTTAGATGGCATGACAGCGGGGACGTTCAGGACCTGGACCACCTAAACAAAATTTATGAAGTATGTAGACTGACGCCTGACAAACGTCACTGGATGCCAACCCGTGAAGCATGGATCAAGGACCATGTATCAAGAGCTCCAGATAATTTGATAATTAGATTTTCCATGCCTATGATCGATCAGGAGCCTGCGGGCTCCTGGTCTCATACATCGACCGTAGTCACATCTGGCGCTAGCTGCCCAGCTCCTAATCAGGGCAACGAGTGCAAGGACTGTAGAAACTGCTGGAATAAAGAAATAAAAAATATATCATACGGGCAACATTAAAATGTTCAGGCATCCAAAATATTATAAAGAATTACGAAAAGCGAGAAACGAGTTAGCGAAGCGCAACGCTGTCAAAGAAGACCTGGCATGTTCAGGCAGCTCACTCGCACGTAATAATTCGGATCAGGTCATTAGCTCGTGTAGCAACTCGACGGAGTTAGCCCAGCGTGCACCTGGTCCGGGCCTCAAGCAACGAAGACTTACAAAAAGAGAAGAACGTATTGGATGGATTACTAGAGGTCATGAGTAGGAACAAGCTACAAGCAGCAAGCCTCAAGCTTCAAGCGCCAAGCTCCTGAAGCCACAAGCCACAAGCATCAAGCCCCAAGCATAAAGGTTCAAGCTTCAAGCCCCAAGCATCAAGCGCCTTGATCCCTGAGCCTGGAAAAAGTTTCACGGACCTTTGACCGAGGTGCTCTACCAAGATAAAACTGTTACGTGGATGTTTCACATGGAACGCAATTTGATGTGGTGAGAAACGTATCTTGTTACTCTTCGTGACTTTAAGTTCTACAGTGAAAAAGGTGCCAGAATCATTATAGCCCAATAGATCAGGAGTACCGGAAAGACTAAGATTTTCAAGTCTGATCCACGATATTTGTGGTATAGATTTTTTAATTTTTGCATATAATTTTCGCTCTGGTTTCAAGGTAACTAGGGCTTTCTAATTAGGGGTGTTAGGAGCGATAATTATCTTTTGACTCTCAGGTTTTAGTACAACACGAATCGCACTTTGTCCAATAATATTTGACTCTTGCACTTCAATTTTTTTAACTTCCTCTAAGTGATGACCAACCTGCATGTAGATGCGAGCGTTGGATACAGCCGTACCTCGTTTACCGTTAGTAAACTGATCAAGATATTCTTGGAAGTGTTTTACGAACATAATCTAACTCCTTTCTTAACTCTCCATTTAACTTTCTATGACTATCATTAATAAGTTCTAAATCTTTAATTCTTATAACTGCATTTCCTAATTGATTAGATAGAAGATTAACTTCAGCCCTTAAAACTTCTATTTGTTTAGATAAATCTAGATTTCCTCGATCGTCTTTCATTATTGACAATATAGGATAGTTACCTTAAATTGTCAATATGGGAGTTCCTAAAAGATTAACAGAAATGCAACAACGATTCGCTGAGTTTTTAGTATTTGGAAATGAAAGCGGACCGATGACTCAAAGCGAAGCGGCTATCGCTGCCGGCTATAGTCCTAAACGTGCAAGACAAGAGGGATCAGAATTATGCAACCCTAAGTTGTCTCCACTTGTAGTTAAATACATAGGTCAACTCAAAGAAGAACGTCTTAAAAAACATGAAGTAACTTACGAAGGACATGTAGCAGAACTTGCAAGACTTAGAGAAGCTGCGTTGAAGAAAGGATCTTTCTCTTCTGCTGTAAATGCTGAAGCGAATAGAGGCAAGGCAGCAGGACTATACATAGACAGAAAAATAATAAAAACTGGGAAACTAGAAGACATGTCAGAACAAGAATTAGAAGCAAAGATGAAACAAATCTTAGACGATTACGGACAGCTAATTGATGTGACTCCATCTAAATCTTCTGAATCTTCTTTACCCAAGCCCGAGGAATCATAGTACGATCTCCAAAAGCAAATCCATCCTCATCTTTATCGTATGAAGCAAATAACTTTATATGATTTTTTGTTTTCTCATACAGCCAACCTTCGTTTACTGGTTTAGCTAATCTCATCTTATCAAACTCTTTGTCTGTAGCCCAGCCAGAATCACTGACGCAATCGATCCACTCCACTCTGACTTTAGGATAAGGTATATCGGGAGTATTAATAGTGACGATACTTTTTCTTCTTTTCTTAGGCATGAACTCTTATAGCACGTTTGTATAAGGGATCTAGAAAGTTTTAAACAACTGAGACAAAACCAAAACCTTTCGCGGAAGGCCATTCTGTATATACCCATAGGTGGACATTATTTTCTGTCCACCTAATCAAAAAGTGTCCCTAAAAGTGTCCACCCTAAAGTCAATAAAATCAACACTTCTAGACCAAAAGTACAAAAGTACACTTTTTTTTCGAAATTATTTTGCAAAAAAATTTTCAAAACTTTTTAGATCCCTTATACAAATTAGTCTGCCTCTTTTTTGCCATAATGTCGACGCATTGCTGCCATTCTATCCTCAGCAGATGAAATTTTATGTAACAGTTTGTCAACTTCACCGGTAATATCTATGTGCTCCGGTATAATTGTAGGCCTGTCAACTAAGGTGCTAATCTTAAACTTAGCGTCATCAATCTCAGCTTGGTATCTAGCTGCCATCACTTGATATAGTCTATCTTGCATTAAAGTCCTCCTCTGTTATTTTTACGTTTGCTTTTTCTTTCTCATCAAATTTTAAGTCATGATACATGTCTAATCTTTTTAAAAACTTATGTTTTGCTTGCCTTAATTCTGCCCCATTTACTACAAACTCTTGATAATATAAGTCAGGAGTACATACCATAATTATACCTTGCTCTATCTGTGACCCATGAACGTAGTCATGTGCCATGGCATATGCTGCTATCTGCAAGTAATAATCTTCTATCCACTCTTGTCTCTTTGGTCTGTTTGATTGTTTAAAATCTACTACAGTATCTTTGCCATTGTGACTGCATACCAAGTCAGTAGACCCAGCGTAAAGCCCAGGATAGTATAACGTAACTTCACTACCATAATACTCTTCCACTGGCGTAAGACCCACATCAATAACTTTTTGGGCCATGGCTTTCGCCTCTTGTCCGAGCCCCGTAAGATCATCGTAGCCAACGCCCGTGACGTGACACTCCAGGAATTTGTGCATACTAGTCCCTCGCTTACTAGATAAATTCTTGATACGTTCTGCTTCTTGTTCTCCAACTTTGGCCTTCCAGTCTTTGATAAATTGTTGATCCTTGGTCCGTCCTAATATAGTAGTGACACTAGGAAGTCTAGTCCCATTCACATCATAGAGCCGTGTTCCTTGGTCCTCGATCCGTGTACTGTTAACGTAGGTGTATTTATTATTTTTTTTCATTATTAGGATAAATGTTAAAACTAAGTCCGTATCTCGGTTCCTTAGTTATGTTTCGTTTATTACCATGAGCTAAAAAACTAGAGAAGAGTACAAAGTTTCCAACTTTAGACTCAATCGTTTCATCTAATTCTTTAAAGTACAAAGACTGACTGTGGTCAGTCAACATAACAGCGCCAGATAAAAAAGCCGGCAAATGTCTATGTTCCATGGTATAATGTGAAAAGGCCTCGATGTATCCCCACGCTTCTTTTAACTCATACTTATCACATTCTTTAAACTTATAAGAATCTATTAAATCTAACATGGGTAATAGTATTTCAAAAAATTTATCATCCTCTACAAAATATTTATAATGTGTCATAGGTCCAATAACATTAGTCTTATAACTATTATTATCAGATTCACTTACACCTTGATTTATCTTCTCAATAAAATATTTAGTATCAATAGGTATATTACCTTTGACAAAAAAATACTCACGATTCATTTCAGCTTTTATTAACTTATCTACTTTCATTTAAAATTATTTATCACATAATATATCGCCAACATAATTATTAACACACAAAACATATTATAGAAAAACATACCTAGACCAAAACCAAACGTCATAATTTCTTCTTCAACTCTTTCAAATATTGAGCAGCTTCTAATTCTAATGTTTCAGACTTTAACATCATTTCTTCAGCATTATTATCCGTCACTTTTTTAAATATTTCATTATATCTTTTACGATACTTATCGTTGGAAACCCTTGATTTTCCATCCCATTTTGGCTTTTTATTTTTTACCATCTTTCTCCTCTAAATATTTAGGTGCAAAATTTGTAATGTTATTTAATGGTGCGGAATCGTGCACGTTACCACTAACAGATATACGTGTGCAATCTGATTTGTATGGTGCAACGTAATGTTTTAACCACGCAGGAAATATAAACATATCATTCTCTTCCGGCATGAATGACATGTATGTAATACAATCTCTTGGTCCGTTACCATAAATAAATTGTATACCCCCAGGTCCACAAGACTTACCAGAGTATTTTTCGTTTTCTTTTTTAAGTTCTTCCGGTATCTGTAAGTATGTAACAAAAGATAACTTACCATCATGATCGTGTGGTGGGTTATAATCATTTGGCTTTTGATAGTTTATCCACAAAGCAGATAACAGATAGTGTGGTTTCTTTTGGTATTTTTTATTAACATAACTTTCAAACGCTTGGTCATATACACCAAGACACTCACTTAAATGTGGTAATATCTTATTCTTAGATTCTTCACCGTAACCTGTTTCTTTGTCCAAGATCCCTGCTAATTTATCCGTGAAATCAATCTTATTATTTTCCGCCTCGGATAATAATAATTTTTTAAAATCATCTGATATTTTCATTCTGACAACACATGGTCCCCAATTAAATATTTGTATTCCTATTTTTTGTGTCATTCTAAGTTCATCACCTTTCTATATTCTTTTATACTAACCACTTTACCGTTCATAGTTTTTTTGTCAGCGTAGTGGTCAATAATTTTTTGTACCTTATCTAGTTTAACATGTGAATGTGGCGCTATGTTACGACAAACATAATACGCGTCTCGGTATCCACATCTCCATCGCCATTGCATTTTTTTACCAAGTTGACCTTTACCTGGTGGTTTTTTAGCAACAGTGCCAACACCAGTCATTTCATGTATTAATCTTATAACTGATTGATGTGTCATGTTAATTTCCATTCTAATATCCCATGTTGGATAGGCTTTTTCAACCGGTCTTCTTTGTTTCATTTTTTGTTTGTAAGTTATACAACCCTCACCATCAAACAAACCAGCTAGATATGCTGCATCACTTTTTTTCATTTGTAAATATCCATCTTAATGTTGACGTTGTTGGATCAAAGCTATCAAACTCAAACTTAGTGCAGTTTGTTAGAACCAGAACCGTCATCAATATCATTATCACTTTCAATTGTTTCATAAAATTCTCCTTCCGAATCACAATCCCAGCATTGGTGGGTTGTATCACCAAACTCTAGTGTTGCAACTTTAACAAAACCATTACCCTTACACGTAGGACAAATAATTTTTTTCACTTTACTTGCCTTTAATTTTGCCATTTAACTTCTTTGCTTTCTCGTTTGCTATTGCTTCTATCGTTTTAGATATGGATAATTTTGCATCGGGCAATAATACCTTCGACAACTTATCTAAAATAGCATATGTTTCTTTTGTTAGTGAAACATTTTTGTATTTACTCATGTCAGTCATTTGTTTCCTTTCATAATTTAAGAGCCTAATATAGGTGATATTATAGGATTGTCAATGAAATTTTTATTAAGTTTAATTATTTGTTCACAGGTAGCTGGTACGTGTATAGATCCGTATCCATGGCCAGACACTTTTGATAATTCTTATGATTGTATGATGTTTGGTTACGAGCAATCCATATCTAAAATGCAAGAGATAGGTAAAGATGAAGCTAACAAACATGGTATTTACATTAGGTTTGTTTGTGTGCCAGAGCAGACCATTTGACAATGTGGCAGAATTATGGTAGAGGCTTAAATCTTCTCACCATTTACCTACTTCGTTTTTTCCCTTATTAGTTAACGGGGTAGGTGTTTCATTATTCCACATAACCAGCAACGCTACTATAAACATATAGATAACTAATACTAAACCACTAGAAATAATTAATGTTAACATTGAATCTAGCTTGTGTGTTTGTGCAAGTTGTGCTGTTGTGTTTAACGCTGCCATCAAAAATTACTGCTTGGTTTTCTATTGAGGGTACAAACTCATCTCCTATTTGTGTTCCACCATCACAACTATTTAATGAAAAAACACAACCAGTGTGTTTGTATGGAAAATCTGTATGACCTGCATGGTGATATAGTTTTTCTGTTCTTGGATACACATTAATCTTCATTCTTATTAAAGATTTAACTTTTAATTTTTCTAACAAAGGCACATACAATTGAAATAAATTACTATTTGGTTTGTTAGCAGAATATAATACGTGTGTAAAAAAACAATCTGTTATTCTTTTATCCCCTACACCAGCCACGGTATTATTAAAGAAAAAACCCATAGTGCCCTCATAAATGGGTTTTTTTAATTCTTTTAAGTATTCTTTATCTAAAAAATCTTTTTTAATTTCTATCATTCACAAATAAAACCTTGAACAGTACCTCTACCATCATTTAACACCCAACCCTTTGTATCATGGTACGTTGATATTGCTTCTCTGTGATCGTCCCCAAACATTAAACATTCATGCACTTCCATCGGTCTTGCCAAATCGTACTTCTCTTTTACTAACGTTCCATCGAACAGTAGTATTAGTATTATTAATGTTTTTACCATAGGAAGCTATCCTATCTATTTCCTCAAGGTTTGTCATGTTTCTTCGTACCCCAATTTATTGCACTTTTAAGTCCAAGTGCAGATAATTGCATATCAACACCATAAGACTTCCACGCTTTTTTCATTAGATTTAATTCTAATAATAAAGTGGAGTATTGTTTTGAGCTACCATCTTTTACTTTTATTGTTATTATTTTTTCTTTCATATATCCAATATAGGATACTTAGGGATGTTTGTCAACGGCCTTGACCACGATATTTTTTTGTCATTCTTTTTGTATGTTTATTAAGGCTTTTCTTGTGTCTACCTGGTCTTTTTTTTGGTGTTCTAAACCTGTACGTGTTTACACCAAACAAAGATTTTTTTTTACTCATGTCCGAATAATTTATCTGTTCTTGATTGTAGTGATTTAGCTGAAAATGTTGGTAAATAACTTATTTTACCATTAATATGTTGTTGTAAATCTGAACCACATGTAACACATCTATAATAATCAGATGCTATACTAACTAACATTGTGTGCTCATTACACGTTGGACATTGTCCATTTACAATCTCTGCGTTAAATGTTACTGAGTTTTTTTCTGTCATAAGCTTTCTTATTCTTTATCACTTTTTTCTTAAAATGTCTAAGTTGCCGTGCCACAGGGTTACGTTTTTTATTAGGCTTTTGCATTATTCTAGTATTAATTTTTTAATAGATTTTTCACCTAAATATATTTCAGTTTCTGCTTTGTTACGTATACATTTATATGACACGTTAGGGTTGTACTGTCTCTCCGCTACACGTCGGGCGCGGAGGCACTCAGCCATCGAATTCTGTATACGGTGTTCCTTAATCTCTCCATTCCAAAACATAAGAAGAGCTACCACAGTCTCTATCATTTTTTCTCCTTGTAGTTATCTAACGTAATAATGTCAGGATTCTCTTTCATATACTTCTCTTTTAGTTCTGTCCAATAACTTATCTTTGGGTCAAAATCTCTACCACCAAAAGAATCAGAAGACATAACACCTATTTGTATACACATATTAATTAACTCTGCAAATGCAGGTGGCGGTGGATTAATTCTAGGAACTCGTTTACATTCTTTAACAAGTTCTAACTGTGTTTTTAATTTTTGTTTTAGTCTTTGTTGCTCTGCAAACTCTTCATCACATACAGGACCAATAGATTTTCTCCATCTAAAACCTAACACTTGTGTTTGACTTTCATCGTTTGTGCCTGTTTTATATTCATGCTGTCTTACTTCTGAGTATGCTTCCCAACTACCTTGGTCACATGAGTTTGTGCCATCATTTAAATATTCATTACGTGCTTCAGCTGCTGTAATAAATAAAAAACTAACGATTAAGATCTTTAATATCGTACGCATGTTCTCTTACCTGGTCTGCTAATTGTCTATATAAGTTTTCAGCCATCTCCCAAGTTGCTTCAGCTGCAGATAATCTTGTAGCAACCTCTGTTAACTTATCTTCTGCTACTGTTAAGTCTCTTTGTAAATTAACGATGGTTTGTTTATTTGCTTCAATAGTATCAGTTAAACTTAATACATATCTAACTGATGTAAATGTTCCGGCTAGTATTGCAGCCACTACAGGCACAATTACTATGTTCTTTTTTACCCATTCAAATTTTGATAACTTATTCTTTTTTGCCATTGCCATTTGTATATCTCATTTCTCTGTTTGCATCTTTAAGTTTTTCAATATCTATCAAAACTTTATCCATTTGTCCTCGTAAGAACTCAATGTTAACTTTGTTTAGCGCCATTGACTCAATATGTGCGTTTAACTTATCGGTAGTTTTATAAAGATCCTCAATCATCATGAATTGCTCAGAATCCGCGGGCAGTGATCCTAATTGTCCACGTGGCCATTTAATTCTAAACTCTGTGTTCTCTATCAAATCTTTTTGCATTAATTCTATCTGTGTGCTGTGCTTGTTTAGTGTTTCGTGTAAACCAAAATATGCCCAAGTACCGATTGCAACGAGCGCGATCAAAGAGGCAACCGTCTTCATTGGCATTTGTACGGCCGCCTCTTCAGATATGTTTAATGGTTTACTCATTTTCTCCAATCAAAAAGCCATGATACATACCACTTCCACACAGCTTTTATTTTTTCTTTAATTTTTTTAATCATTTTTTTTCTCCTCTATCTCGTAGAAAAAATTATCAGTGTCTTCTGTTCGCCACTGTTGTGTATCTTCTACGTTCCAATAGTTAGTTTGTACCTTCCAATCAGGAATTTGGTCTTTTACCGTAAATGATGGTATGTCCCAAATTAATCTGTTGTTAGGTTGTGCTGCATAATTGCCGTCGTTTAACGCAAGTATGTGAGCGCACTTATGTTCGTGCGGGATCTCAGAATGATCAGTATCTAGTATATTAGGTTCTGGATGTGCAAAGTCAACAGTAAATAAATAACGTCCATAGTGCCATTTTTTATCTTTGCCTATGTATTTACCAGACTGTGATTCTAAAATATCCCAACTAGTAACAGCAGGATAATAACTAAAAGAATTCCAAAGTTGAAGTTCATCAAGTCTTTTAAGTGGAACAGCTTCCGGTTGAAAGCCACGTTGAATAAAAGCCGTAATTGGCAAACGATAAAAGATTGCACCATTCTCCATAATAGCATGAAACAAGAGCGCACGACCTGTAATACACGTGATGCCAAAGATAATGCAGTCTTCAACTTCACCATGATGTTTTTTAAGATCATATAAATATTCTCTTCTTATCTGTGCATACTCCACAGGTATATTTGCATTTAAGTAAGCCATAGTTTATCCTCACTTTATTGTACCCCAATTAGGTCCAGATTCATAGTCTACTTTGTTTGGCACTTCTAACACAACTGCCTCTTCCATAATTTGTTTTATCTTATCAGCATTGTCACTTACAGATATATCAAGTTCATCATGCACTTGTATATGTGGTGTGATGCCTTCCTTGTGTAAATTTATCATTGCCTTCTTTGTCATGTCAGCTGCTGATCCTTGTATTAATCTGTTCAAAGCTTTGTACGTGTATGCTCTCTTGATCCCTGGTCCGTGTTCCTGGAGCGCTGCTTCATGTGGCAATGCTTTGTGAATACCAAACTGATTTGGTTCCCATAAATGAAATCTACATAGTCGACCAAGTAAAGTTCTAATCTGTCCTCTGTTCTGTGCACGTTTCATAACACTATCCATTAATTGTTTTACAAATGGCACACGTGAATGATACTGTCTAAATAACATATCTGATTTTTCTTTGTTAATACCTAGCTCAGCTTGTAATTTATTTTTACCCATACCATAAAATAATCCAAGATTAATTGTTTTGGCCTGTGATCTTGGTATCTCAGCCATCTCAGCTACTATCTGGTGAAAGTCTACGTTGGAATCTTTGTATGAATCTAATACATCACCAACACCATATAAATTTTGTAACGCAGCATAGTGCACAACAAGTCTTGGTTCTTGTTGTGAGTAATCAAACACACCCCACTTACAACCATCCTCTGGTATAAACAATGATCTAATCATTGGTCCGAGTTCCTTGTTCCGTGCTGGTATCTGTTGTAGATTAGGATTAGAATAACTAAATCTACCGGTTACTGTACCACCTTGATCTGATCTAAGCTGGTTTATTTCAGCATGTATTCGTCCTTTATGTTCATGTTTTATTATGGTATCAATAAATGTAGTATGAGCTTTACTTATCTCACGTGCTCTTGCTATAAGTTTAACAATTGGATGAGAGTGATTTTGTAAAAAGTTTTTAGTAAATGATGGAGAATTTGTTTTTTCGGTTCGGTCAAATGGTAGGCGCAGTTTTTCAAAAACTTGTGCAATGGATCGAGCTGCCCATATTTGGGTATCTACTCCAGTTTCTTTTTTTACTTTTAATAGGCATTCTTTTTCTTCTGATGATAGTTTTTCTTTTAATTGAGTCGCTGCTTGAATATCTACTCGAACTCCTAAGAAACGCATATCGACGAGGCAAGGAAAAAGTTCAGTCTCAAGATCAAAAATAGATTGTATATCTTGGTGTTGTATTTCTTTTTTCATCTCTTGCCATAATTCTAAGGTCATCTCAGCATCTCTTTCTGCATACTCACCTACATACATAGCAGGTAGTTTATACATCTCAGACTTAGCATCTATACCCCATATATCAGCTGTTTCCTTCAATACAGCCTCGTTTTTACCCTTTCCAAGGTAATCACGACCCATACTACCTAAATCGTAACGAAAGCGATTCTCGTCTACGAGAGAGCCAGCAATCATGGTGTCTACAATCTTACCCTTAATATCTAGCCCTGCAGCACGTATAAAACATACGTCATACATAGCATTATGAAATATCTTGGTTGATGGGTAGTTTAGAATGATTCTAAACCATTCCATAACTCTTTTCTTATCCATGTTACCACCACCTTCATGTGCGATAGGATAGTATCCAGACCAGTCTTCTACAGCAACAGCCACACCAACTATCTCTCCTCTTCCTGTCACAGAACCAGATCCCATAGTTTTTAGCTGTGGGTCTTTGGTTTCTAAGTCTATTGATATCTCATCGTATCTTGAAAGATCTGGAAAAGTTTCTGGTGGTAACCACTCTGTTTGTGGTGTGAACATAGGTTTCTGTATCATTTATTTTTTTTCCATTTATTATAACTTACAGACCACTCTTCAGTTTTAACTTGTTCTTTCTCTGCGTAATCTCTTTCCATTATCATTTCTATAAAATGTATTGCTTTTAACAAATCTTGTTTCTTTCCCTTGTCACGATGTCTTATAATATATTTTATAGCACAACCTTCAGGATATAGCAATTCATTCTCTACTACAAACTTACTGGGTTGAATTTTATATTTTTGATAGTGGCTTCCGCCATGCTGCTTGTCCCAAACTTTACTCATAATTTATATCCTTTGTATTCTTGTTTTGGTGATATGATATGTAAATGTTCCTTGGTCCTTGTTGCACCAACATAGAACAATCTATTCTCGTCATCTGCATTTCTTTCATATGCTTTCATTGTGTTTTCACTTAAATCAGTTAACAACACAACGTTTTGTGATTCACCACCTTTAGCTCCGTGTATAGTTGACAAAGTTATTCGTGGTGGTTCGTTTAGTTTCTCTCCATTCTTTCTCATCTTTCTTAAATAGTTTACATCTCTACTAGGTGCATCATCAAATGCCTCAAACCATGGTGTATCTGTTTTTAAACCATAAGATTGTTTTAATGTTGCAATATCATAAGAGCTATCTTTCAACATACCTTTTAGTTTTGTTTTATCTGTATTGTCTTTCATGTATCCGTAAATTCTTTCTACTTCTTTAAATGCAAGTGGCTGTCCTTTTCTTAGGTTTTCCCAATCAACAGCTGCATAGTGTAAGTCTTGTTCTTTAGTTCTTTTAAATTTATTTATGTAGTATCTACCATCCCTGTATAAATTTTCTTCTAAATCGTTTAACATGTATTTAGTTCTAGCCAACACTAACCATTCACCGTTAGACATATCTATTTGTTCAAACTCATCGTATCTAGATAAAGATCCTTCGTGTATTTTTGGTTTCCAAGTTTTATCTATTCTATTTCTAATTTTATTTATTATATTCATAGCAACGTTGTGAACCTTTGATGGTATCCTGTGTGATTGTGTAAGAGGCATCATTAAACCTTTTTGTGCTATAAAAGAATCTACATCTGCACCGGCCCATCTAAATATAGCTTGGTCATCATCACCCGCAATAAAAGAATCTGTTGTTTTATTCCATATAGTTTTTGCCATATCCCATTGCATAAGAGATAGGTCTTGTGCTTCATCTCTAAAT